>Ga0210085_1000183_pt1 | contig 28124 bp, 30 predicted proteins | sample China_Galinas_PW_5_FD_184866 | JGI IMG/M metagenome (GOLD analysis project Ga0210085, IMG submission 184866) | Wetland microbial communities from San Francisco Bay, California, USA, that impact long-term carbon sequestration - China_Galinas_PWC_D1... | ecosystem: Environmental > Aquatic > Marine...
CCCGAACGCCAGGCGCCGACGGTGCCTACTTGCTGATCGCAGTCTCGCCCAGAGTCGTGCTAGTCCTCATGCTCCCCTGGGCGGGAGGTCGAAAGGCTGCGCCTCAGTTCGCACGGCCCGTACCTCACGCCCCGCGGGCGGGCCGGGTAGTGCCAAGAGCATCGGTGAGGGCGACGATGGCCACCTCGCCGCCCACGAACCACTTGCGCCGGCGCAGCGGACGCTAGGGCAGCGGCTGCCATCCGGGGTCGCCGTCGCGAGAGCCCTCCAGGAACACCACCTCCGCGTCATCCGGCGCGTCGGCGGAGACATCGAGCAGGCCGACCTTGCCCTCATCCTGGCCATACAGCTGCATCCCATCGGGCGACCAGCCCAGCACGCGCAACGACTCGTCGAGCACTTCCACCTGACCGGTGGCGACGTCGTACATCGCCGTCCGTGGGTTCCATGTGCCTACCCGACTCTGGTTGAAGACGATGCGCCCACCGTCGGGCGACCATCGAGCCTCGAACTCCTCGTAGCCCTCCAGCGCTGGGAGCGGCGTGACGGTGCCGTCCTTGAGATCCATCAGGAAGAGGTGCACCGACCCGTCGCCCGCTTGCGTGACAAGCTTCCCACCGTCGGGTGAGACATCGGAGGTCAGCAGTGTCCACTCGTGGCGACCGGTGAGTTCGCCCACCGGTGCGACGTTCCCGCCGTCCGGATCCATACGGTATAGATGACGGTCGTGCACACCCCCGTCGCCCGAGCCCATGAAGATGATCGTCGAGCCATCCGGCGCCCACACCGGGTTGATGGCATCCAGGTCCGCGTCTGTGATTCGTGCCGCCGGCCGGCTGCCGTCCCCAGGGGCGCTGTAGATGCCGAAGCCGCACAGGTCGGCGCGGACGTTACACCGTTCCGGTGGGCTCTCGGGCTCGGTCGCTCCCGCGAAGAGCAGCGTCTGACTATCCGGACTCCAGGCGTGTCCGTAGACCTCATCGAACGGCTCGCTGACGATGACCGGGTCACGGCCATCCAGCCAGCCGATCGCGATCACCGCGGGACCATCCTCCTCGCTCGACTCGAAGGAGAAGCGGGTGCCGTCGGGCGCCCACTCCATGCCCCCATTGCCATGACCAGAGGTCGTCAGGCGCACTGGCAGCTCGGCGCTATCCGGGTCCTGGGCCCAGATCTGGCCGTCCTCGCCTGTGTAGGCCACGATGCCGTTGCCGACCGCACGGTCGTCGGCATTGGTGAGACTACCCGCGAGGGCCAGGCTGACCGCGAGGCCTGCAATGAGAAGCGAGATGGTGAGAGCGAGGATGACCGCGCGGGGCATGACCCCGAGTCGGGCCTGGGTTTCCATGGAGATCCACCTTTCAGGGGTGGCCCAGCTCGGTAGCTGACGCTTCTGATTCACGCTCTCGGCCACGAGTGCGTCGAAGCCCTGGGGCGCGCGAGGCGCTGCGTCTTCCTCGAGCCAGGTCGTCAGGCGGCGGTCGAATGCGCCATCGGGCGTCATGCGGTGCCTCCTTCACGGATGGGCAGGCGCGCGTCGGCCTCGATCCTGGCGCGCATCTGCTGTTTGGTGCGGTTCAAGCGGGACTTCACGGTGCCCACGGGAAGCCCCAGGATCAGGGACGTCTCCTGCATCGGAAGCCCGAGGTAGTAGTGCAGTACGATGAGCGCCCGACCCTCGGGCGGCAGGGTCTCGAAGGCCCTGACCAGCTCGTCGCGGTCGGCGGTCGCCATGGCAGGATCGGTGGCGTGGCCCTCGATGGGCTCGACACGCTGCTCTGCCCTGAACCGGCGCCTCGCCCGGCGTGACTCTTCATAGCACGCGTTGACGAGCAGTCGTCGGATCCATGCGTCCCAGGCGTCTGGATCGCGCAGGCCCGAGACCCGGCGCCAGGCGGCGATGAACGCCTCCTGCGTCGCGTCCTGGGCGCCGTCGCTGTCGCGAAGGATCAGTCGGGCGATGGCGTAGAGCTTGTCGATCGATCCGCGCTGAAGCTCTGCAAACGCGTCTCGATCTCCCGCCATCGCTCGTTCGACGAGTTCCCGTTCCATCGGGACTCCTGTTGTGGCAGCCCATCTGGCCGCTCTCGAACCATAGATGGCACTCCAAGCGCCGGGGTTCCATCTTGCGCACTGGGGATGAAGAAACGGCCCCTCCGAGCCGAGGGCTCGACACGTCCAGGTCATCGCATCGCCCGATGGACCGAGTCAATCATGGCACCGTATGCCTGCACGGGAAACTGACCTTGTCCACGACCATCCGAGGCGAGCCCGGCATGCCTCGGGCCAGAACCACATGGGCTTCGAGCCGGGCTACGCGGGCGGCTCGGGCCGAACTGGCATCGGTCGGTTGGTCAACCGTGGAGGCTCCTGGGCCATCGACTCGCTCGCGTTCAACCAACACAGTGACCACGGCGTGTGCGGCTCGAGGCGCTGCGCCGCGAGCTCGTCGGATAGACGCGGTCCAGGGCGACCTCGACCGCTTCCGATTCGGCCTGCGCTCCCAGGCAACACCCGCATCGCTGCGTGATGCCTGAGCGAGAGTGATGTATACTCCCGCAACTTTCGTCGCGCCGCACGAAGGCCCCTTGCTGTGCCGCGACTTCCGGAGGGAACCATCCGTGTCCACCTGGCCGCTGCTCGGTCGTGTCTCGCTCTCGCTCGCGCTCGTCGCCGTCCTGGCCGCGCCGACGGCCGCCTTCGAGGAGAAGAAGTCCACGGGATCGGTGGGCGCCTACGAAGTGCCCGATGCCCCGGGCGTCGTCTGCACGTACGAGGACAATCCCGGCGGTGCCGTCGACGAGCTCGACAAGGTGCGTCTCAAGCCCGTGACGGTCAAGGGCCCCAAGGCCCAGCAGACGTGGGTCGGCTTCCGCTACATCCTGCGGGCCAATGAGAAGCCGTTCGCCGACGGTGCCTTCAAGAAGGTCTACAAGAGCCCCATCGCCAAGGCGCGGGCGAGCCGGACCAAGGGTGTCACCTTCAAGGGCAGGTATGTGACCCAGGAGTCCCACCGCTCGGACTTCCAGGTGCAGCTGGTGTTCTTCTACTACGAGCCCGGCAGCAAGACCAAGGTCGCGGGCAAGACGCGTGGCCTCGTCGAGGTCTACCGCCAGCTCGGTCTCGAGGCCGGCGTCCTCGACATCGGCGAGATCGGCGACCCCGGCTTCTGCGGACACAAGGTCCACGGCTGAGCCATGACCGTCGTGGTGGGCGCCGATCGTCCACCGGCCCAGCCGCCCGTTGACGCCGGCCGACCGGGCGTGGCCGTCCACCCGACCTCGATGGTCGGACGCGAGTTCCTGGCCGCCGTGCTCCGGCTGGCCCTGACCCTCGACGTCGCCATCGTGGGGGCCGCCGTCCTCGGCGCCGCGGCCCCGACGCTCACCGCCTCGGGTGTGCTGGCGCTGGCCACCGGCCTCATCCTCGCGGGCGTGGTCGGCTCCCAGCTCTCGGCCTGGTTCCTGGGCGACTGGGCCTTCGACCACGATGATCTCGCCCGCATCGGCGCCCAGGTCGCGGCCGGCGCCGTGGCGGCAGCCATCGTCGTGGTCTCGCTCGCGGTGGCTGGCCCGGGTGACAGCGCCGAGCGCGTGTCCGAGCCCGTGCTCGAGGGGCTGATGGTCGTGGTGACCTACGTGTCCGCGCGTCGGGCCGGCAAGGGTCGCCCGCAGGCCATCGGAGCCGTGCTCATCGTGATGACCGTCGTGGCGGGCCTGCTCTTCGTCAGGGCCCTGCTCGCTTCCTGACGAACAGAGGCGGATGACACGCATGGCACGGGCAGGCTCGATCTTCGTCACGAACACCGCGGATCCCACCACCCGCGGCAACTGGAGGAGGAGCATCCGTGGCCGTCACTGATCGGTCCTGGCGTCCCGGCACCCGGGCCCAGTGGAGTGCCGTCGTGGTCACGCTCGTGGTCGCGGCCGTCTTCGCCATCGGACTTCCCCGTCTCGCGGAATCGACCGCTCCGCAGGACGAGATCATCCCGGCCGGGGGACGGGTCGACGAAGGGGGTGTGTCGGTCGAGGTCCCCGCCGGCTGGGTGCGGAAGGCCGGGGCCGTGGTCCTGGCCATCGACAAGGGTAGCGCCGGCCTGCTCCTGTTCCCGCCGGCTGGCGATCCGACGAGCCCCGCTGATGCGGTCACGACGACCGCGGCCACGTTCACCGACGCCACCATCGGTGAGGTCACCGAGTTCACGACCGACAGTGGGCTCGACGCCGCCTCGGTCACCGTGACCGATGCGACCGCGACGACGGTGCTCTACGCCTTCAGCGACGGCACCGACCTCGCGAGCGGACAGCTCTCCGTCACGCCCGACGAGTGGGCGACGCTCCAGCCGGAGGTCGAGACGATGCTGCGGACCGTCGAGTTCACCGAGGGCTCCGGGTCGTGAACGGCACCGACACCAGCCGCAGCTGGATCGTGGCGCGGTCGGGTCAGCTCGCGATCGTGGTCACCATCGCGGCCCTCAGCGTCCTCGGCGCGATCGGGCTGTGGGACGGCATGTCCTTCGACGTGGGTGTCGTCGGGCCGACCTGGTCCGCGATCGCGGCGGCCGTCTGGCTCGCCTACGGCGCGCTGCTGCTCGTCTTCTTCGTGCGGCCGGCACGGCGCGCCCAGGTGCTGGGCGCGGGCGTGCTGCTCGCACTCGCGTGGGGCGGTCTCGCTGCCCTCGACCTCGCCGCGCAGGCGAACGGCGCTGCGGAGACGATCGCCTCGAACGTCTCGGACGGCCTCGATGAGACCTGGACCAACGTGTTCGTCGCGCCGGCCATCGAGGAGACGGTCAAGACGCTCGGCATCGTCCTGCTCGCCTTCCTGCCGGCGGCGCGGCGGTTCGGTCCGGCGGCGGGCCTCGTCTTCGGCGCGCTGGTCGGGGTCAGCTTCCAGGTCCTGGAGAACGAGATCTACACCGTCCACGAGATGTTCAAGGCGCCCGACGAACCCGGACTCGTGCTCGTCGAGATGCTCTTCATCCGTGGCCTCGTGGGCGTGTTCAGCCACATCGCGTACTCGGGTGCCATCGGCGCGGCCATCGGCTGGCTGCTGATCGGGCCGGTCGCCGATCGCCGGCATCGCCTGGGCGTGACGATCGGTGTCTTCGTGCTCATGGTCCTGCTCCACTCGTGGTCGAACTGGGCGTCGCACGAGCAGGAGGTGCTCATGTACCTCCTGACGATGGGTGTCGGCCTGGCTGTGCTCATCGTCACCGCGCGCTTCGCCCTGTCGCGGTCGCCTTCCTAGTGCAGCAGTTCGCCGCAGAGCTGCCGTATCGCGTCAAGGGCCTGATCTTCGAAGGTGACCTGCCGCCGACGCCGGAGCTGCCGTCCGCCGAGTAGCCCCATCGCGCCGCCTCGGCAGCCTGCGCTGAGGCCCGGCCTGCGCCGGGCCTGTAACTCGAGTCCGCCGGCCAGGAAGCCCTGGCCGGCACCGCCGTCGGACCCGAAGGCAGGCCCGCCGATGATTAGCTGCCCATCAGCGTCGAAGCTGATGTTCACTGGGTAGGGGACCTCGGACACGACCACGTCTGATGTGTCCGGTCCGGTCTGGCGCACGATCCGCCCGGAGTTCTCGGGCAGCAATGGGCCGTCCTCGGAGAAACCAGTGGCTATCTTCGCCGCATACAGCGCGTCATCGGGCCCGAACGCCAGGCGCCGACAGTGCCCACTCGCTGATCGCAGTCTCGCCCAGAGTCGTGCCAGGCCTCATGCTCCCCCTCGGTGTTGGGTGCCCAACGACGCCAAGTCAGCTGATGGCGCCGACGGGCTCGGGCCGAACGTCCTGGGACCTGACCTCGACATCGCAGCGCCGGCAGCATCCAGGCTGGCGAGGCGCACAATTCGGCTAGCACGATCCGCCCAGAGCAATGCCCCATGGATGACCGCCAGACACGCATCAGCTTCCTCGCTCCGATCGACGATGTGCGGTCGTACGGAGACGGCGGCCCCTTCGGCTTCCTGGGTCACGGTGGCGACGCGCCCGCACCGTTCGACGCACTCGATGGCCCCCGTCTGGCTGCGCCCGGACGGGGCCATCCGCTGCCGCTCGTCGATCCGGCCGAGCTCATCCGCCCGGCGACGGACGGTCTCGACGGCGTGATCGAGGTCGAGTCGCCGACCATGGTCGGGGAGGCCATCCGTGGTCGTGTCCGTGTCGTCGCCTGGGATCCGATCCAGGCACGCCGGGCGGGGATCCGTCTCGTGGGCGTGAGGCTCGCGGAGGAGGAGTGGAGCCACGAGCAACGAGACGGCAAGGGCCAGGTCACCAGCCGCGATGAGTGGGTCGAGGTCCACGGGCGGGTCGTCGACGCGCTCGAGTTCACGGAGCCGGTCCTGCCCGCGACACTGGCAGTCGGCCAGGGACTCGACGTGGCTTTCGAGATCCCGGCGCCTCGGCTTGGACCCCCATCGGCGCATGCCGGGACCGCCCTCGTCGCCTGGGCGGTCGAGGCTCGGTGGGACATCGATCTGGGCCGCGATCAGCGGGTCGCGGCGCTCGTGGACGTCCGTCAGCACCCGGATCTGCTGCGGGCCGGGGTCATCGACGTCGGCGCAGGCGCGATGCACGACTCGTGGGATGACCAGGGCGCGACGCTCGCCGTCCGCCCACTGCCGCCGATCGAAGCGGGCACGACGATGGAGGTGACGGTCAGCTGGCCGGGAGCGGACTCGGGCCGGAGCGCTCGGGTGGAGCTCGTCGCGGACATCGACGCGGCCCGCGACCTGCAGGTCGTCTGTTCGTCGCTGCAGCTGCCGGTGGAGGCCCTTCGTGGCGGTGCCCGGGTGTCCCTCACGATCCCATCCGACGCGCCGCCGACCTGCGAGACGGACGGCCTCCACGTCGACTACCGGCTGCGCGCCATCGTCGACCGGGCCCGGCGGCCGGACGTGTCCGCAGAGCGGCGCATCGTCGTCTGCTGAGATCACTGCGGACGTGTGGTGGCGCCCGAGTAGACTCGATCAATGACCACCGACGACGTTGATGCATTCGTCGAGCTGCTGGCCAAGCTCACTCCCGCCGAGCGGCAGCGGTTGCTGCACGACGCCGAGGCTCTGGTCTCGGAGCGTGCCGCGCCCGAGCGCGAACCCGGGAGCCCGCCGCGGTCGTCCGACGAACATCGCGAGGTGCATGCAGCGGCTGGTCCAACCCCGTGCCCCCGGTGCGGGTTGAACCCGGGACCCAGCGACGTCTACTGCAGCCGGTGCGGGAACCGGGTCGCCTTCTGACCCCTCGGTGCGATCGTCGGGCCATCCGCGCGCGCCTGCAGCCAGCTGGCAGTCGCCGTCCCTGAGTCGGAGGAGCCCGCCGTCCGCGGCGGGCCGGAGGGTCAGGTCGTCCGGGGCCACCGGCGCCTGTGGTCGACCGAGGATCTCGATGGCCAGCCAGGCGAGGACGGCCGGGATGAGCCACCAGCCGCCCTTGAGCCACACGGCCACGACCGGCCAGACCACCAAGCCGGTCACGACGAGCGGGACCACGAGGCCCAGGAGTGCGAGCGACCAGGGGATCGCTCGGACCCACCTGTGCATCGTGCGACCCCTCGTTCCATGTATCGTGCAGCGCAGTGAGACGAAGTGATCGGACATGCGACTCGGGATCGAGAGGAACCGCGCCTGCGCCGCGGTTCCTCTCGACGTCGCGGACTGGCGAGCGCGGCGGTCGCCCTGACGGATCGCGAGACACGATGGGCGGGCGGGCATGAAACGACGCAACCCGTTCCAGCGTGCGATGGACCGCTTCGCGTCCGATCCGGCCTCGGTGAGGAACGCGGTCTCCGTGATGATCGTCATCACCGTGGGCATCGTCATCGTCGGTGGCGTGGTCGTCTGGGTGTTCGACCGGAGGGACTTCCCGGACCTCGGCGGTGCGCTGTGGTACACGCTCCAGACCGTCACCACCGTCGGCTATGGCGACAACGTCCCGACCACCGAGCTCGGGCGCATCGTGGGGGCGTCGGTCATGGTCGTGGGGGTCGCGCTCATCGCGATCCTGACGGCCTCGATCACGTCCGTCTTCGTGGAGGCGGCGCAACGCCGTCATCGGGCTGGCAGCGAGGCTCAGGAGCGCGACTCGATCGAAGCCCTGCAGCAACGGCTCGACGAGGTCCTCACCAGACTGACGGCCATCGAGGCTTCGCTCGACTCGCGAGATCCAGGCTCCGATGCCGTAGTTCCGTCGGAGGATCGAACCCAACGTCGCATCGACGACGGACAGTCCCGCTAGGTCTGTCCCAAGACAGCACTCCTTGTGCCTGAGCCGAGCCGGGTGCCCTGCTTGCGGGGGGGTTGGGCCTTGGCACGCCCCTCCCTAGACTCGCTGTGTGCGTGGACCGCTCCGTGCCCCCGCGCTTCCCGTATCCAGGAGCGCCGCACCGGGGGCCACAGGTTCGGCCCGTTCATGCGTGACGCGGGGCCCTGAGGCGGGGGTCGTGCCAGACATGACCATCAAGCTGAATCACACCATCGTCAACGTTGCCGACAGAAGCGCCTCGGCCACCTTCCTGGCCGATCTGTTCGGCCTGCCCGAGCCGGCCGCCTGGGGCCCGTTCCTCGCGGTCGAGCTGGCCAACGAGGTCACGCTCGACTTCTACGACGCGGAGGGGGCAGGCTCTCCCCAGCACTACGCGTTCCTTGCCAGCGAGGACGAGTTCGACGCGATCTTCGACCGCATCCGCGAACGCGGACTGGACCACTGGGCCGATCCGGGCCACCGCCAGCCAGGTGAGATCAATACCCACGACGGCGGCCGTGGCGTCTATTTCGACGATCCGAGCGGGCACAAGCTGGAGATCATCACCCGACCGTACGGCGACGAGCGGTAGCTCCAAGGACCGGTAGCGGCTCACGAGGGACGATGCCGAGGCTGGCCCCGCGGAGCAGCCGTGGCCTGGCCATCTCGGGCCTCAGGTGCCCAGACGCACCGCATCTTCCCATGGCACCACGGGACCATCGGGGCTTGCGGCGCCCTCGGTCGAGGCACACCATCGGGTAGACCGACATGCAGACGTCCAGACCCGCCGTCGCCTCCGGGCCACGGCAGCGGCTCGAGGCGATCGTCGTTCGGGGGCCACTTCGTCGCCACGAGAGCCGACTCACGCTCGCGCTGGCCGCCGCACTGGTGGCTGTGTTGCTGCTTGTCCACTGGGCCGCGGTGCTGGCCCTGGCCGGGCAGCCCGGGCCTGTCCACCACCTGGGCTACCCACCCATCCTCTTGGCGGCCTACCTCTTCGGGCTCCGGGGCGCGCTGCTCGCGCTCGTGGTGCCCGCCCTCGTGAGCGGCCCCATCCCCGTGTTGGTCGAGCCCGACCCAGCCAGCTGGGCAGTCGACGAGGCCGCCACACTGCGCGTCTTCGTGTACTTCCTGGTGGCGCTCATCACCGGGGTCCTCTTCGACCGCCTCCGCTCGGCCCTCGATGGCTGGCGTACCACCGCGGTCCGCGTCATCGAACGGGAGCGCGAGGGCATGGTGGCGTTGGCCCGCGGTGCGGAGGCCAAGGACACCGACACCGGCGACCACATCATCCGTGTCCGGCACGTGAGCGAACGGCTGGCGCTCGCCGCGGGCATGGATCGGGAGGTGGCGGCCGACCTCGGCTGGGCGGCCATGCTTCACGACATCGGCAAGCTGCGCGTGCCCGACGCTCTGCTCCGCAAGCCCGGACCGCTGGACGGTGAGGAGCAGGCCATCGTGCGCATGCACACGGTCTGGGGCGCCGAGATCCTCGCCGAAGGCGACGCTTTCACGAATGCCCGGACCGTGGCGCGCTCGCACCATGAGGACTTCGATGGCTCGGGTTATCCCGACGGGCTGCGCGGAGAGGCCATCCCGCTTCCGGCACGGATCGTGCGCATCGCCGACGCCTTCGACGCCATGACCCACAACCGCAGCTACCAACCCGCGCGCGGGTTGGAACGGGCGATGGAGGAGCTCTGGCGCTGCGCCGGGCACCAGTTCGACCCGGACCTCGTTCACCTCTTCCTCGATCTGGTCGAGCACGGGTCGCCTGTGCCACGGACGTCGCGAGATCGCTTCCCGGACGTCGTCTCCGCCTCCCCGAAGGCCAGCATGCGAATCGGCCAATGGCCCGCGAGATAGGGCCATTCGGCCCTTGCCATCGCCGTCGCGACCCCTACTGACGAGCCATCGTCACTTCCCCCGAAGAGGTCAGTGACCGCGGCGACCGTGTGCACTACGGTCTGGAAAGGGAGGGGCAAAGGAGGTCAAGGGATGCGATTCGATGGACTTCGACATCTGTGCAGCCTGCCGGCGCAGCGGCTCGAAGCCGCCCTCGAGCGGGAACGCGTGAGCGCGGTCCTGCCGGTATCCGAGGTGGGATCGGGACGCGCGACGGTGCTCGTGGCCACACCGCGCAAGCTCGCCATCGCCACGCTCCGGCGCATCGCCGGCCATGATCGCTGGGTCATCCGCTGGGCGCCCTGGGATGCCCTGCGGTTGCGCGAAGAGGGCCGTTCCGGTGGCTCGCGGCGGCGGACCATCGACATCGGAGGCAGAAGCTTCGAGCTCGTCCTGGGCGGACGATCCGGCCGAGCCGCGATGCGCGAGTTCCGCGGCCATCTCCGTAGGCGACGACAGGCGCTCGCTCGCCGGGAGCTCGCCGGCTCAGCTTAGGCTCGACACCAGAGGGCGCCTGCCAGAGGTCCAGGTCGTCGAGGCTCTTGTGGGCAGGCGTCAGATGGTCGTCGGCACTGACCTGTCCGGGAACAGTTCCCTGAACTGCTTCGCATACTGACGCCTGCCGACGAGGCGCCAAAGCACCTTCACCGAGAGCGGCATGCCCGCGTAGAAGCGCTGGCGCTCCTCCGGCGTCGAGTTCGCCAGCAGCATCCCAAGCTGCGGCAGGAGACGACTCCTCGGGATGGCCTCGACGCTGTGGTCACCCATCGCGTCCCACTCTTCCTTGGTGACCACCCGCTCCGCGACCGGGACGACCTCCACGACTTCACGGCGCAGGTGCACCTTCAGCACCTCGAGCATCCGCTCGTAAGCCTCGGCCAGCTGCTGGCCGACCGCGGGGTCGGCCGTGGTACGCCATCGGGCCAGGAGCGGATCGGCCTGCTCCAATAGCTCTGCGACCTGTGCGTGCTGCGCGCGCATCTGGCCGACGTGCAGGGCGCAGGCGGGAGCACGCTGCTCGAGCTTGCCCCACAGGAGCTCGTCCTCGCTCTCGTGGTGCGTATGCAGCGTCGCGTCGAGATCGCCCAGCCATCGGCCGACGAACTCGCTTCGCGCCACGTCACCGGCGGGAGCGCTGCGCACCAGGCCGGGCGCCTCTGCATATGCCCACAGGAACGCGTTGTGCAGGATGCGCATGTCGTCGCCGTCGCACAGCTTCGGCCCGTCAGGAACGGGCGGAGCGGTCTCACCGAGCAGGGACACGTAGTCCATCGTCATGAGCGGACCTCCGGGGGCGGATTCGGTCGCTCCCGAGTCTATGCGTCACGAGCCTGGATCCGTCGGCTGTCCGTCCCACTGCCGCTGCTGGCTCACCCGTTCGTGGGTCCCGGTGGCCGAGGGCCGCGCCGGCGATGCACCAGCCACCTCAGCCAGAACACCAGCCAGTCAGCCCGAACCTGACGAAGGGCACCGACCGGATTTGACCGACGGACCTTGGACGGCCGTGTGGTGGGCCGCAGACTGAGATGCATGACGCGGCCGTCGAGCCACGCTCCGGCGCGCGTTCCCTGAAGTGAACACGTTGAGGAGGTGCTCGTGCGTACCGATACTTGGCGTCCCGTCGCCTTGGCCTTGAAGATCGCCGCCATGGGCCTGGCCGGCGCGACCATCTCGCTCGCCATCCTGGGCGCGGGCGATGAAGCGACCTACGCCGTCATCCTGGCCATCGGCCTGTTCCTGCTCGCTGTCGGATCCGTCATGCACCAGCAGCGCACATGAACCCGATCACCCTGAACGCGACCGCGACCGCCGAGGATGTGGTGCCGCGATCATCGCCGGGGCCCACGCCAGCCGTGGTCGTCGACCACGTCTCCAAGTCCTTCGGGGTCACCGCGGCGGTGCGCGACCTCAGCTTCGAGGTCCGGCCTGGCGAGATCCTCGGGTTCCTCGGACCCAACGGCTCGGGCAAGACGACCAGCATGCGGATGATCCTGGACATCATCCGTCCAGACTCCGGGTCCATCCGGGTCTTCGACCGTGCGCCCAGCTTCGAGCTGGGTGCGAGGATCGGCTACCTGCCCGAGGATCGAGGCCTCTACCGGGACCTCCCCGTGATCGAATCGCTGGCATATCTGGGCGCGTTGCACGGGCTTCCGTGGGACGAGGCCGAGCAGCGAGCCCGAACCGTGCTCACCGACCTCGGACTCGGCGATTCGCTGGAGAAGAAGGGCTCCGAGCTGAGCCGAGGGATGCATCAGAAGGCCCAGGTCGTGGCAACGCTGCTGCACGATCCCGACCTGCTCATCCTCGACGAGCCCTTCCAGGGGCTGGATCCCGTCAATGCCGAGCTGCTGCGCTCGCGCGTGCTGCAACGCCGTGACGATGGCGCGGCGGTCATCCTCAGCACGCACCGCATGGAGGAGGCCGAGTCCCTGTGCGATCGCATCCCGCTCATCGATCACGGCCGCGAGGTGCTCTACGGCCCACTCGATGACATCCGCCGCCGCTACCGCGCGGGCACGGTCGAGATCGAGGGTGTCGACCTGCCGCTCGATCGGGGCGCCATGCCGGGTGTCCTCTCCGTCGATGCGCAGGACGGTCGGGTGCGCTACCAGCTCGAGGATGGAGCCGACCCGATGCGCCTGCTCCACGCCGTCGTCTCGAGCGAGGCGAGGGTGGAGCGTTTCGAGGTCGGGACACCTTCGTTGGAGGAGGTCTTCATGCGCGCGGTGTCCCGCGCGGAGGAGGGATCGTCGACATGACATTCGCCGACACCGTCCGCTTCGTCGCGAAGCGAGAGTATGTCCGGACCGTTCGTCGCCGTGGATTCCGCTTCGCCACGGTGTTGATCCCCCTGTTGCTCGGGCTGTGGGTCCTGTTCTTCGGATTCATCATCGCTGACGACGCCGTGCCCGATCGTGTCGTGGTCGTGAATGAGAGCGCGCTGGCTCTCTCCTCGTCGGATGCGCCAGCGGGTCCGTCCGTAGAGGTCGTGGACCAGGCGCAAGCGCAGGCTCTTCTCTCTGCAGGCGACGCCGAAGCCGTCTATGTCATCCCCGCCGATGTCGCCTCCGGTGGTGTCATCGAGCGGGTCGTGCCCGGGGACACGGAAGGTGTCGCATCCATCCTCGGCGGCGAGAGCGCCCAGCTCCAGGCCGTGCTCTCGGCTCACGTGCGGGCGGCCATGCTGCAGGAGCTCGGCGTGTCCGACGAGGCCATCGGCCAGCTGCTGGCGGACCCGCCGATCGAGACCGTGGCCGGCTTCGACGGCGAGCCGGTCGAGGGAGAGGTCTCCCCCGTTGCCATCCTGGCCCCATACGCGTTCGCGCTCATCTTCGTGCTCAGCATCTTCACCACCGCGGGCTACCTGCTGCAGTCGGTCGCCGCCGAGAAGGAGAACCGTGTCGTCGAGATCCTGCTCAGCACGGTCTCCCCACTCGCGTTGATGCTGGGCAAGATCATCGGTCTCGGTGCTGCCGGGCTCACGCAAATCGGCGTCTGGGCCGTGGCGGGCATCGCGGCCCTGCTCGCGGCTGGCGACGTCGACCTCGGCGCGACGCTCGACCTGCCGCCCGAGGCGTTCGCCGTCGCCGTCGCCTACTTCGTCGGGGGCTACCTGCTGTATGCCGCGGTCTTCAGCGCCATCGGGGCGGCCATGACCAGCATCCGCGAGGCTCAGCAGCTGTCCTCCTTCGGCGCCATCCTCGGAACGCTCCCCATCATCCTGACGGTCGTCTTCATGCAGGACCCGATGTCGTCCATCGCCGTGGCACTCACGCTGTTCCCCTTCACCGCTCCGGCCGCCGCGCTGCAGGTCATCGCTTTCAGCGGCTCGGTGCCATGGGTCCTGATCAGCGCCTCGCTGGTGATCCTGGTGGTCGCGGACATCGTGGCCATCATCCTCGCTGGCCGGCTCTTCCAGGCGTCCCTGCTCCTGAGCGGCACTCGTCCATCGCTCCGACGGGTGACTCGGATCCTGACCTCGGGCTGAGGGTGGGCATGGCGGCGCTTGCCGATGGAAGGGTCAGGGCAGGGCCTGAAGTACCCTCGCCGCGTCTTCCTCGGACATGGTCAACACGTGGACGACATCGCCAGCCGCGTAGAGATAGCCGCGCAGCTGGTCCCCCGCGGAGAGGGCCGTGACGTCCTTGCCGCCGAGCGAGATGGCGTCGGTGCTGGCGTCCTCACCGCTCACCGTGCCCATCCAGGAGACGATGGCGGCCTCGAGCTGCTCCGCATCCACTCCCGCGACCTGGATGGCCGCGTAGCTTCCGAGGACCTCGCCGGACTCGGCGTCGCGGGCCCGGGCGTCTGTCAACAGGCTGAGCTCGGATGGGTCCACCCCGGCCGCGTCCGCCAGCGCCTGCCAGATGGTCGCCTGCTCCGCGTCCGCGTCGATGAGCTCGGCCGCGGTCACGACGCTCGAACTGCCCCACTCGATCCCGTCGACCGGCGGAGGCTGAAGCACATCCCCGGTGGCTGCCTCTTCGCTCGCTGGAGCGATACTGAGGGCGGGCACCACGATCTCGGCGACGCCGCGGGCATAGTCGACCGGGTCGAGCCCCTGGGCGTCGGGCGAGTCGCCCGGATCGAGGGTCACCGCGAGGCGCTCCTCGCCAAGATCGACGAGGACGCCACCCTCGACGCCGGTGGCCGGGCGCCCGCCAGGCGAGTACTCCTCCGCCTCGGGATCCCGCATCAGCTCGTAGCTGATCTCAGTGGTCGCAAGGGTGAGCGTGTACGACCCATCGGCCGCTTCGAAGACGCAGTAGGAAGGGGCTCCCTGCGCGGGTGGCTCGTACGACAGCGGCCCGAGGGCAGCCAACTCATCGACGCTGATGGCTGCGCACAGCGAGTCGCCCGGTGGCTCGGCCGCGAAGGCAGGTGCGGACAGCGCGGCTGCGAGCGCGAGGCCAGAAGCCAGGCTGATCGCTCGCGGGACCGGCACGTGGGAGATGACAGTCGGCATGGGGGACCTCCGGCTGGGCTCGTCGACGCACGAGTGGCGGGCATCGGCCTCCACGATAGGCCTCAGGCGCAAGGCCCTACGCACTCACCGACGTTCGGATCGCACAACGTGCGCATTGGGCGGGGGCCTCCTCTTCGCGATGGCGCGCCATCGCCACGTTGAGGCGCGCCGATGACCGAGGTGAGACCAACATCGCCATCGAGGTCACGGACGTGGCGGATGCCGGCGGTACCGCCGATGACTATGCGCCGGTGATCGAGAGCATCCAGTTCTCGGTGTCGTAGCCGCGTACTGCGTGCGCGGGGAAGAGCAGATCGAGGACCTCTCGAGCGGGCGAGCCGCCCCCTCTCGGCCGGCGAGCTCGACTGGCCCGGGGTCCGGTGAGCCCCACCGCGACACGACAGCGACGGAGATGCATCTGCTCTGCATCTTCACGCCGCCACTCGCGGGGACGGAGCAAGTCGACCGACATGTCGGCCAGTTCCACAACGACGCGCGATCGGTCTGGACCGCGATGAGACACTTCGGTTGCACGGTGCATCTATCCGGGTATGGGGGCGATGGCGGGAGCGGCCGACCAGCAACTGGTCGGATACGTCGAGTCAGCGGCAGCGGGCGACGAGTACGCGTTCGCGCACATCATCGCTGAGCTCCATGACCAGGTTTTCGGCATCTGCATGATCGTGTGCCGAGACCGCCAGATGGCAGAGGAGTCGGCGCAGTCGACGTGGTCGCAGGTCTGGCGCAAGCTCCACTCGGTCAGGAAGCCTGACCGACTGCGCCCCTGGGTCGTCTCCATCGCCTTCAACGAGGCCAAGCAGACGTTGAGGAGGACGCGGCGCCACTCGAGACTGGCGGCCCTGAACCATGTCGTCGATGTCCCGGGCGGTGTCGATCCCGCGACCGGTATCGCCGCCATCGACTTGCGCCTGGCGTTGGCAGACCTGGATCCCATCGACCGGGCATTGCTGGCCCTGCGCTACGTCTTCGGCTTCGATGCGACCGAGCTCTCGACGGCCTTGGGCATCACACCGTCTGGCGTGCGCTCCCGCCTGGAACGCCTCCTCGTACGTCTCCGAGGGGAGCTGTCGTGATGGCCGACCTGACGGGCTTCGAGCGGCAACTCGCCGATGAGCTTCGACGCGAGATCGGCGAGGCTCCGGCCATCGATCCGGTCGAGGTCGCGCGGTCGGTGGCAGGTAGTCGCCTCGCGCGCCACTGGGACCCGGGCATCCGACCCATCTCGGGTCGGGTGCGAAGCATCGCGCTCGGAAGGGGGGAAACCATGTCGAGCACACTCAAGTTCGCCACGGCAGCTGCGATCGTCCTGCTGCTCGGGGGCGTCGTCGCCAGCTATCGGATAGCCGTCCCGGAGCAGGCTGGAGCGCCAGGCGCCGCGGTCGAGACCGAGCTGGTGGCGACATCCGAGTGGACGACCCGGGGTGACCCGGACAACCCGCTGCTGTACGCCAACGCGCTGGAGATCGGTCCAGACGGCAACGTGTGGGTCCTCGACTACCGCGGAGCCTTCCAGATCATCGCACCGGACGGCTCGTTCATCGAGAGCTGGGGTACGCCGGGCTCGGTACCGGGCGAGCTCTCCTTCGACCGCGAGATCGACGGCCTCTACTACGGCGACATCTCGTTCGCTTCGGACGGGAGCTTCTATGTCGCGGAGTCAGGTAACCATCGGGTCTCCAAGTTCGACGCCGATCGTGAGTTCCTCATGAGCTGGGGTGAGAAGGGCGACGGTGACGGGCAGTTCATCGACGTCGTCGGCGTTTCGGTCGCCCCGGATGGCAACGTCTACGTCATCGACGACGAGCGCTACGACGTCCAGGTCTTCGATCCCGACGGACGCTTCCTGTTCGCCTTCGCCGGACCGGGAGACGGTCCGGAGAACCTCAAGGATCCGGGAGGTTTCGATGTCGACACCGACGGCACCGTCTACATCGCCGACTGGGGCAACAGCCGCGTCGTCAAGTACGGCGCCGACGGCGAGTACATCGACGAATGGGGACAACAGGGCGCTCCGGACGACCCGTATGGCCTGTACAACCCGCACGATCTCGACGTCGGGCCGGATGGCCGCGTGTACGTCGCGGACATGCGCAACAACCGACTCAAGGTCTACGACCGAGATGGCACCCATCTCGCGACCTGGGGCGGGGAGACCCGGGCATCCGACCTCTACGTCGACAAGCCCGTCGGCGTGGCCGTGGCCGAGGACGGGAGTGTCTACTTCATGCAGTACAACGAGCGGAGCCTGGAGAAGCTCTCGGTGGAAGAGGTCCCGGTGAGCGCCGAGTAGTCACCGCAGCCCGGACGGGCGCAGCGGGATCCACACGGCCTGACCTCCTTGGCTGATGGCGAGAGTCCGGGTCAGGCCTCGCCGAGTGCCGACCTCAGGGCAGGGATGATGGTGGAGCCGTAGGCTTCCAGCTGCAGCTCCTCATCCCCGCTCATGAGGTACAGGTTGAACTGATCGACTCCGGCCTCATTGAGCTCCTTGAGCCGCCGAACATGCGCCTCGGGCGGGCCGACGATGGCGAAGCGGTCGACGATATCGTCCGCGACGAACTCCGCATTGGAGGACCCGACCACGGCATGCTGGCCGTAGTCGTAGCCCTCGCGATCGCGGATGTAGCCGGTCAACGTGTCGGGCAGCTCCTCGCGCGGATACCTGTTCACCAGGTCGACGACATGGTTGGCGACCATCGCCGGGAACCAGCGCACCCGTTCACGGCACTCCTCGACCGGCCCCACGTGCGCAGGCGCTGCGGCCTGGACCTTGATCGATGCTGGATCACGGCCGGCTTTCTCGGCTGCCTCGTGCATCGTGCCGACCATCCAGCGGACAAGGTCGGCATCTGCCAGCTGCAGGATCAGCCCGTCGGCGATACGGCCGGTCATCGCGAGTGCCATCGGACCGTAGCCCGCGATCCATACCGGCAGCTTCCACTTGCCCGTCCAGGCCAGCCCCAGGTCGGCGCCCTCGTACTTCGTCGTCCTGCCCTCGACGAGGTCCCGGATGACCGTCACCGCTTGCTCGAGGCTCTTCATCGTCGTGGGTGGCCTGCCCAGCACGCGGACCGCATTGTCCCCACGTCCGATGCCCAGGTCCATGCGGCCACCCGAGATCTCGTCCAAGGTCGCGAGTGCGCTCGCGGTCACGCTCGGGTCCCGCGTGGCCGGGTTCGTGACGCACGTGCCCAGACGCATGTCCGTGGTGTTGAGCGCCATGACCGTGAGCAGGGGATAGACCTCCTTCCACAGCACATGACCATCGAAGAGCCAGCCGTAGCCGAACCCGGCGGCCTCCGCCTGCTTCGTGAGCGCGACGGTCCGCTCGATGCTGAACAGCGGCTTGAGGGAGAATCCGAAGTCCATCGTCAGACAGCCTACACCCCGCGAATCACGCCTCATCGCCGCCGCTTGCTCGCGCACGCGGCGTGTATTCGAGCCTGCTCCACAAGGATCGAGCGCATGCTGACCCCTGGTGCCCGGCAAGGGAGGGATCGCCGTCTGGCTCGGTCCGGCCGTCTCGGCGCTGGATGGCACGCCCGTCGCATGACTTCGTACCCTGCCGTCGCACATCGGCGTCGCGTACGGTGCCGTTGTATCCGCGAGGGAGGCCACCCGATCGCGGTCACGGGGTCTGTCTGACTCCGCAGTCGTCGTCATCCCGGAGGCGTCGAGTGAGGCCGGGGGTGCACGCGCGTCGCGTGGGACCTGACTCTCGCGGACTCCGCCGTGCAACGACCTGAGGAGCACCAGCTGATGAACATCCCTGAGCCCATGGACCGCAGCACCGTGGTCGCGGGAACGGCCGAGTCCCCGCCTGGCACTCGACCCGCCGCGATCGTACGGTCCGTCTGGGTCGACCGACGCTTCGGACTCGCGGCCACGATCGGCCTCGCTCTCCTCTGGGGACTGGCCGCCGCATGGTGGATGCCGCGTGGGCCGCTCACCACCGGTGAGGCGCTCGGATCGATGGCCATCAGCCTCGCGGTCGGAATCGCCGCGGGCTTGTTGCTGCGCTCGCGCTGGGCGATGCTCCTGACGCCGATCGCGTTCGCCGTGGCCTTCGAGGTCGGCCGCCTCGACGTCAGCGGGCCCATGGTCGACGGCATCGAGACCAGCTTCTACGGCCTCATCGCGCTCATCACCGGTCGAGGATTCCACGGGCTGCTCTCCCTGCTCCCGATGGCGCTGGGGGCATTCGTCGGGTTCGCCCTCGCTCGGGAGCTCGTACGCGCCGGAGCGTCTGGCCATCGGGGTGGTCGGCTCGGCACCTTCGCCCGACGGGCCACGGCCATCGCGATCGCCCTCGTCTTCGTGGCCGGCTTGGCTGTGGTGGCTCAACCGGCGAGCACCGACCCGATCCTCGATACCGACGGCAACAAGCTCGCCGGCAGCGTGGCCGAGCTCACCAGTCTCGATGTCAACGGCCACGACCTGGGCCTGCTGATCCGCGGCCACAGCACCGACAACCCGGTGCTGCTGTTCCTGGCCGGCGGCCCGGGTGGGTCCGAGATGGGATCGATGCGCAACCACCTGCCCGGACTCGAGGAGCATTTCACCGTGGTCACCTGGGATCAGCGCGGGTCGGGCACGTCATACCCCGAGCTGGACCCGACCGACACCATCAGTCCCCAGGGCTACGTGGACGACACGATCGTGGTCACCGACTACCTGCGTGAACGGTTCGACCAGGACCGGATCTACCTGGTCGGCCAATCGTGGGGAAGCACGCTCGGCGTCCTCGCGGTGCAGCAGCATCCCGAGCGCTACCGCGCCTATGTCGGCTCCGGCCAGATGGTCAGCGAGCTCGCGACCGACCGCATCTTCTACGAGGACACCCTCGCCTGGGCCAGGGAGAACGGCGATGTCGCTCTCGCCGACGAGCTCGAAGCGATCGGGCCGCCGCCATACGAGCGGATGCTCGACTACGAGACCGCTCTATCGCACGAGCAGAGCGTGTACGCCTACGACCACAGCATGAACCACGAGGGCGAGGCCCAGATGTCGGAGAACATCCTCGCGGACGAGTACACGCTCATCGACAAGGTCCACATCCTAGGTGCCTTCATGGACACTTTCGCGGCCCTCTACCCGCAGCTCCAGGACGTCGACTTCCGACAGACCGCCACCGACTTCGAGATCCCGGTGTTCTTCGCGCAGGGCGCCCATGAAGCCGACGGGCGCGCCGAGCCGTTCGCGGAGTGGTATCCGATGATCCAGGCGCCGCTCAAGGAACTCGCCACGCTGGAGACGTCCGGGCACCGGCCGCTGTTCGAGCAGCCGGACGCGTTCACCGATTTCATGGTGGAGACCGTGCTCGCCAAGACGGCAATGGAGGCGTAGACGAGCCAGGCTTAGAACGTCCGATGTCATCATCGAGCGGGTCGAGGCCGCCGGCCTCGTGGAGCGGAGGGCACGATGAGCAACGGACCGGTGACACCTGAGACGAGAGGTGTCGCAGTGAAGGTCTTGGCAACGGTCGACCTAGCCCGCGAGATCGAGGGCATGGCAGGGCGCCAGCTTCGGATGCGCATGGTGACCATCGAGCCCGGAGGCGTCTTCGGCCCGATCCACGACCATGCAGGTAGACCAGGCACCGTCTACATCTTGCAGGGAACGATCACCGACCATCGGAACGGGGTCGCTACCGACTATGGGCCAGGCGTGGGCTGGCCGGAGGATCGGGACACGACCCACTGGCTGGAGAACAGGGGAGCGATCCCGGCCGTTGAGATCTCAGTCGATATCGTCAAGCAAGAGTGAGCCGCGGCATGGCGAGCGCGCCCGCCGTAGCGATCATCGCGCCGACCGGCTTCATCGGGAGTCGCGCTCTCGCGCAAGTCGTTCCGCGCGGGACTTGATGCCGAGCAGCATCTTGCGCTCCATCACCAGCGATCCCGGCTCCATCAGGTAGATGCCGATCGACCGCGCCACCGGACCACCGGTCAGCACGAAGCGGTTGCGGCTGATGAACCGCGTGACCTTGCCTTCCGGTTCGATCACGAAGGCCCACACCCACTTGCCGTCCTCGGCCCGCATGACGATGGCTCGCTCGGGGTCCACGATCTCGGCGCGCATGCCCTGGCCCTGCGGGTTGCGCCACGTGAACCCGACCTCCATCGATTGCCATTCGGGCACGATCTCGTCCGCGCTGTGCATGTCCAGGCCGAAGAGGTTCTCGATCCAGTCGTAGGTATAGACGCCGCCACGTCCGGGACCCATCTGGATGAGCCAGGGCCAGATGGCCGAGGGTGGCGCCTCGATGGTGATGGCGCGCGTGGCCACGACATCGGCAGCCTCGAGGAGGTCGTCTCCGGGCAATCGGCGCTGCACCTCATCTGGCCGGGCGCCCCAGTCGAGGATGGCCCTGCGCCAGAAGGTCCGGTAGAGGCGGGCGCCGCCCAGCGCCGCCAGCACAACGAGTGCGAGGAGCGACAGCGGGCGTTTCACGATGGCCTCCATTCAGATCGTGGCAGCGAACGTACGCGGCCGTGGCCGCGGAGATGAGGGCCGGTCCGCCCATAGTCCTGAGCCATCCGACAGCCGAGTGGCACGACGCGCAAAGGCGGGCCGACGCCGAGGCTAGCCCTTCCGCTGACGAGCACCTGTGTCGCTGCGATTCGGTCCGTCCGGCACTGGTCGGTCGACGGCGCACGACCGAGCCTGCCGGGCGACGGCGAGACCATCGCGACCATTGCTTCCGTCCGATCCGCCGTGCCACAGGAAAGGCAGGCCGCCAGCCATGCTCGCCCCGATCGCTGTCCTGATCGCGGTCATCCTCGCCATCTATGGATCCTTCTGGCGACCACGCATACTCGATCTGGGTTCGACACCAGAGGAGCGGCTGGCCGCCCTGCCCGGCGACGAGCTGATGCCCGATGCGACCACCGTGACCACGCGCGCCGTGACGATCCGGGCCCCCGCAAGCGCGGTCTGGCCGTGGCTCGTGCAGATGGGCCAGGACCGAGCTGGCTTCTACACCCACAACTGGGTCGAGCGCCTGCTCCGCTCGGGCATCCCCGACGTCCACGAGATCCATCCCGAGTGGCAGCAGCTCGAGGCGGGCGACCTGATGCGGACGAACCACGACATCGGCGGCCAGCCGATGGGTTGGCCGGTCGCGGCCGTCGATCCCGGACGCTCGATCGTCGTCCGCAGCAAGCGCCTGCCGGTGGGGACGTACGCTTTCGTCCTTGAGCCCATCGACGACACCTGCACCCGCTTCCTCGTTCGCGACCGCGCGGCGTGGAGGCGCCGGGAATGGCTGTTCAAGGTGCTCGTGTACGAGCCACTCCATGCCTACATGGAATCGGGACTGCTGGAGGGTGTGAAGCAGCGTTCTGAGCGGTTCACCCGGGCCTAACGCTCCGGACGGGAGTGTGCCCGTCCATGAAGAGGATGCCGCGGTGACTTGACGCGCGGAAGACGACCGTGGCCTGCCGAGCGGCGCCCATGGTCCATACTGACCGCAGCCTGACTAGCGACCGGGTCGATACCCCCCACCAGAGGAGATCCGATGACCGCAGCAGGACCCGAGAATGCGCTCGACCACGTCGTCGTGGTCATGTTCGAGAATCGTTCCTTCGACAACCTGCTCGGGCGGCTCTACGAACCGGGCGAGGTCCCGTCGTTCGAGGGCGTGATGGGCAAGGAACTCTCGAACCCGGTCCCGGCATGGGCCGGGGGTAGCGCGGGTGACCGGGTGTCCTACGGCGTCTCCCAGCACATGAACGTGCCCACCCCCGATCCAGGCGAAGAGCTACCGCACATCAACACGCAGCTGTACGGGATCCTCGCTGAGGAGAACATCGGCAGGATCGCTGCCAAGCCCCCGTACAACCACCCCGAGCCCGGGGACCGGGCCACGATGGAGGGGTTCCTCGCCGACTACGCGAGCATCCTGACCGCCGAGCTGGGCCGGACCCCGACGTACAACGAGTACCGCCAGATCATGACCGGCTATGCGCGGGAGCAGATGCCGGTCATGTCGACCATCGCGCGCGGGTTCGCCACGTTCGACCACTGGTTCTGTGACGTGCCCACGTGCACGTTCCCGAACCGCTCCTTCTTCCATGCGGCGACCTCGTCGGGCTACGTCATCAACTGGCCTCCTGGCGATGCCTTCCCGGCGCACAACACGGCCGAGACCCTGTTCGACCGGCTCGATGCCGCCGGCCTGACCTGGAAGGTCTACTGCGACCCGGCGGCCTACCTGTCGATCACCGGCCTGATCCATGCGTCACGGCTGCGCCCGAAGTTCGCTACCCACTTCGTCTCGACCGAGCGGTTCTTCGAGGACGCGGAGCAGGGCAAGCTGCCCACGTATTCGTTCATCGAGCCGCAGGTGCTGGGCTTCGCCCACAACGACATGCATCCGCCGGCGTCCGAGCTGTTCGAAGCGGCGGGGGTGGAGCAGGGCATCGCCGACCCCGGCGTCGTCGAGCTCGACCTGCCGTCCTCCATCATCGCTGGCGAGGATCTGCTCGCGCGGATCTACGATGCCATCCGCACCTCGTCTGCGCCGCAGGGCTCCAACCATCTCAACACGACGCTGCTGATCACGTTCGACGAGCACGGTGGCACCTACGATCACGTCCCGCCGCCCGCGGTGGCCCCACCCGATCCGAATGCTCCGATCGGACAATGGGGCTTCACCTTCGAACGCCTCGGTGTGCGTATCCCCACGATCGCCATCTCGGCCTGGATCCCGGAGCAGACGGTGGTCACCGACGAATACCGCGCCACCTCGCTAATCGCGACGATGCGCGAGCGGTGGGACCTTGGTGCGCCGCTCACCGATCGCGATGCGAGCGCCCGCAGCTTCGCGCGTGTCAACTCGCTCACGAAGCCGCGCGCCCAGGAGGACTGGCCCGAGGTGGTCGCACGGCCGATCCCGCCAGGACCGCCCTCGCTCATCCCCCTCGACGCCCCGATCGGCGTGCTCGCGAGGGGCCTGTTCGGCGGCGTGCTCGAACTCGGTCGGGGCATGGGTGTGTCGGTGCCTGACGTGGACCTCGACGAGCCCATCAGCGGCGCGCAGGCACTCGACATGAGCCACGAGGTCCTCGAGGAGCTCTTCCCGGCCCTACACCACGACTGACAACATCCCGCTCACCTCAGCCTGCCTGCTCGTAGCCCTCGCGCAGCCAACGCGCCACGTCCACATCAACGCTCTCCTCGTTGGGCAGGTCGACGCGGAACGCGCACATCGCCCCCGGCGTCGCCACCACCCGCGGGTCGTCGGGCGCGCTGCCGAGGTTGAGCCCCAGCTGGACGCGCTTGGCGGACGCAGCCTGGACCACTGCGAAGTTCTTGCGACGCCGGAACGCCACGCCGGTCTTCTGGATGACGATCTCCACGTCTGGCCCCAGGCCCGATGCCACGGCGGCCAACGAGTCATAGACCGGCCGCAGCGCCGCCTTCATCCCCGCGTACTGGGCGTCGAGGAGGGCATCGGCTGGGGCGGGACCGCCGGCCGCGAGCTCGCGGACCTTGAGCGCGATGAGGTTGGCGTTGCCGTGGGTCAGCCCGTACTCCGCCTTGAGGAACGCGATGATCTTGGCGTGGCCCTCGATGCCCCGGTCGGTCACGGCGGCTGCGAAGTCATCGACGCTCAGGCCCGTGGCGGCCTCGATGTTGCGAAGTTGGGTCTCGGCGGGATCAGCCATGGACAGTCTCCAGTGCGGGACGGGGTGCCTGGTGGGGCGCTGGGCGGCCCGCATGGTCCCAGCCGGCCGCTCGCGGCGTCTTGGACGGACTTCACATGGGCTCGGGGATGAACCGAGCGGCCTCCTCCGTCGCGGTCGCAGCCGCGACCGCTCGTCGTGCGGCGAGGTAGGCGGATGGCACGGACCCGGTGTGGCGCTTCACGTCCCGGATCATGTGGGACTGGTCCGCCCAGCCCAGCTCTGCGGCCAGGTCCGCCCAGGCCACGTCTTCGTCGATATCGATGGCGTCGAGCAAACGCTCCACCCGCAGCAGCCGGGCCAGCCGGCGCGGCGTGAGTCCGACGACCCGCTTGAACTCGCGGTCGAGGTGCCCGTGCGAGACGCCGAGCGTGGCAGCGATATCGGCGATGGGACGTGCGGGATCTTCGTCGAGCATCGCGACCGCTCGTTCGCAACGGTCCAGCCCCGGGATGTCGAGATCCAGCGTGTCGGCCACACCGGCGACCACGAGATCCAGCATCGCCTCGGGGTCGGGAGTCACGAGCAGCTGTTCCCGCAGGTCCATGGCGGGGGACCAGGTTGCCGTGAGCTCCTCCACCCGTCCCGCCAGGGCGGCAGGTTCCAGGCCCAGCGCGGACCGGCAGCCGACGGGTGTCGTGACGATCCCCACCGCGAAGGTCTCGCCGGTCGGCTCGTTGGTCACCGGCCGGTCGTGCGGCCCGATGAGGAACCCCCGCTCCGCGCGCAGGGGCACGGCGCCGGGGCCGCCGGCGGTCTCGATGATGGGGTCGCCGAGCACGATGACCGCGACGGTCGATCCCGTGGGCGCGACCCGCTCGCGCCGGTAGGGCACGGTCCCGCGGGCATACCAGACCGAGTGAACGGCTCGTCCCAGGGGGCCGTCGGGTGCACGCGTGCGGAAGTCGAAGCCAGATCCGTCCATCCCGGGGGGAGGATAGCGGTGTGAGGCCCTCGCGACCCATGGCCGGCAGGACGCGTGGCCCTCAGACGCTGGCCCGCGTGTCCGGTGGCGCGCTTCGGCCCGATGGTCAGCGCGAGGTGCTGCGGCGCCGGATGCGCGCGAGTCCGACCGGTGCCGGGATCCCTTGGAGCGTGACGTCACCGACCGGTCCGACGTCGAAACCCTCGCCGGACAGCACCTCGGCCAGTGCCAGCGTCGTCAACGCCTCACCGGGTGCGGCCCGGTCCGAGATGCGGGCAGCGAGGTTCACCGTATGCCCGAAGACGTCGCCCTCGCGCACGATCACCGGCCCGTTCGCGATCCCGGCATGGCCCTGTGGTAGACCCGCCGCCCGCACTCGATCGAGCACCTCGAGGGTCGCCTCCGCCGCGTCCCGGGCGGATGCGAACCGAAGCAGCACGCCGTCCCCGAGCGGCTTGACCAGACGCCCGCCCCTTCCTTCGGCAAACTGTCCGGCCAGGCTCGTGAACGCCATCGCCACCTGTGCCGCCTCGCGATCGCCACGCTCAGCGGTCAGACGCGTGAAATCCGTGAGGTCGATGAAGGCGATGGCGGGAGGCTCGAGCCGCCGCTCGGGCACGAACCCGGTCGCGGCCAGCTGTCGCTCGGTCTCCGTCACGCTCCAGGTGTCGATCGCGGCACTCAGGTGTCGAGCCTGCAACCAGGCCCCCAGCTCGGGGGTCAGCCGTGCGAATCGGGCCCACGGCTTGAGGAACCGCTGATAGGTCTCCGTCGGTGGCAGCCCGGCGATGTCGGCGGCCGCGCGCTCGACCGCTTCGCTGTACACGGACATGGCGGCCTCGCTTCCCCGGCGTGCCGCGTCTCCGAGCACGCGGATGGCCCGGAGGGCGAGATCCGGGTCGCGATTTGCCTCCAGGGTTTCGAGCACGGCGATGAGGAGATCCTGCTCGCCTTGATCGAGCCGGTCTGCGACGTCGGGTTCGGCGATCCCGCAGGTTTCGAGAACCTGCCGGAAGCCTGCGGCGCGCTCACCCAGCTCGTCCAGCAGCTGGCCGTAGGTCAGGGCTGACGGAGTACCCGGATCCTGGTGCAGCTGATCGTAGTAGGCGAGCGTGATGGTGCCCTGCGCGCTGGCGCGGGCGAGCACCTCGGCTGGCACGCCTGCAGCTGCGAAGGCCTCCATCAGGCGGACCCGATGGACATCGCCCGGCGCGTAGACAGCCCCGATCGGTTCGAGCAGCCCGAGCCTGGTCAATGTGCGCACGCGCTCGGGGGTCGACCGAGCCTGTTCCGCGAGCGCGTCGATGCTCAGGCCCGTGGCCACGATCCGCCCATCTCGCCGCCGTGGCTGCGGGGAGCGGTCAACCCGGCCCCGATTCCAGGTTCCCCTTGAGCGTCGCGAGGTTCTGCGCCACCGCGGCGCGGACGCGACCCACGACCAGCGGTGCGGCCAGGCGGAGCGGGCCGCTCGCATCCAGCTCGGCGGTGTTCGTGAGTTGCGTCCCGTTCGACGTCGCCGCGAGCGCGTACGAGATGGTGCCGTGGAACGGTCCGACATCGCCGGCCAGCACCAGGCGATCCCCCGGCACCAGCTCCGTGACCGCCAACTCTTCCACGGTCGGACGCGGGATGGTCCTCCGCTGGCGGACGCGCGTACCGACGCGGATCGGGCCTGCGGGAGAGCGCTCGGCCCCGGTGATGGCGTCGTTCCAGTGGGGGATGTTCTCGGGGGTCGCGAGGTAGTCGAAGACCTCGTCGGGAGGCCGCTGGATCTCGATGGTGTTGGTGAAGCGCATGACCATCGATTCTATGGTGACTCGCAAGTGAACCGAACGTGTCAGTGCCGACCGCGCCGGGTTCCACGCTCGCGAGGCCTCCTTGAGCCGGCCGCGCCCCGATCACCCTCAGGGAACGGCGTTACTCGCGAGGCTGATCGCTACCGGCACACGAACATGCCCGATCTGGTCGTGGTGCGCACCTCGCCGTCGCTGTCCATCCTCGCCCGGATGAAGTCACGGAAGGCGTCCGCCTCCTCGTCGGCAAGGACCTGTTCGCCCTCGCGGATCCCGTTGAGGGAGCGGAAGTAGTCGACGATGGCGTCCGGGTCGGTGATCCTCAGTTCGTCGGTATAGGTCCGGGTCTCGACACTCTCGAAGTGCTCGCGCAGCTGCTCTGCGCCGTTCTCGAGCGAGAAGGCGGCGATGACCGGAGAGTCCGACTCAGCTTGCGCCGACGTGGATCCTCCGCCGCCGGCGTCGGTCGCGACGGACTTGAACGCGTGCAGCAAGGCCCTGCGCTCCGTCAGGCTGCTGAGGCTCGCCGTCGTGGCATGGAAGGCGCCGCCGTCCCGCAGGACCCGTCGCGCTTCTGCCATCGCCCG
>Ga0210085_1000184_pt1 | contig 28083 bp, 23 predicted proteins | sample China_Galinas_PW_5_FD_184866 | JGI IMG/M metagenome (GOLD analysis project Ga0210085, IMG submission 184866) | Wetland microbial communities from San Francisco Bay, California, USA, that impact long-term carbon sequestration - China_Galinas_PWC_D1... | ecosystem: Environmental > Aquatic > Marine...
GTGTCTGCTCCTGTTGTGCACTGTCCCAAAGGTATTGCTACCTCACAGTTTTGGAGCGGACACCCTCCCTTGCCAGGTACAGCAGACCCGGAAATCCGGGCCTACCGGTCAGGTGACCTAAACGTAAATGGCCCCCGGGAGCAGTACTCCAACCCCTGCCGGCGCGGGTCGCCGTCCATGATCCCTGCTCCCACCGCAACCTTCTCCATGATGCCGATGCCATTTACGCCCTCTTGGAAAGAATCCCGAAGCTCGAGATCTTGCCCCTTGAGGAAAACGCCTTCTGCTGCGGTGCTGCCGGATCCTATCTGCTGGATAACCCGATGACGTCGTCCAGCCTGCTCGCCGGAAAGATCGGGTATTTGCAGGGGTTGGAGGCCGATTATCTGGTCACCTCCAATACGGGGTGCGCACTGCATCTTGCTGCCGGTGTGCGCGAGGTCGGCATGAGCTTGGAAGTCTTGCATCCGGTGGAGCTGATGGCGCGGCAACTGGTGAGCCGGTCTGCTTGAACCGGCTCGAACCTCAGCGCACAATCGGGAAGAATAACGACCGGCAAGAGCTTTAGCGACCATGACCGCACGCAACCTCAGCCCTATCGATCAAGCCCTGGTCCAAGTCGACCAGGCCGTACGCACCCTCTTCGGTCGACCCCAGACCACCGGGCGTCGCAATCCGTCCGCCGGCATTCCAGAGTCCGAGGTATCGGAGGGTGGGCGCAAGCAGGTCGCGCGTCTGATGCGGATCAACCACACGGGGGAGGTCTGTGCTCAGGCCCTTTACCAAGGGCAGGCTTTGACCGCCCGCCTCCCTGAAGTGCGGGATCGTATGGAGCGCTCCGCCATGGAGGAAAACGACCACCTCTACTGGTGCGAAAGTCGGATCGATGAGCTCGGAGATCGCAAGAGCCTCCTCAATCCTTTGTGGTACGCGGGCTCTTTCGCCATCGGTGCCTTGGCCGGGCTCGCCGGCGACAAGTGGAGCCTGGGATTCGTGGTCGAGACCGAGCGCCAGGTGGAAAGTCACCTGGAGAGCCACCTGGCCGAAATCCCGGAAGGTGACAAGAGGACCCGCGCCATCCTCGAAGAGATGAAGGCGGACGAGATTCACCACGCGACGGTAGCCAAGGCTGGCGGTGGCGCGCCTTTGCCGGCACCCGTCAAGGTCGCTATGCGCCTCATGTCGAAGGTTATGACCCGTAGCGTCTACTGGGTATAGGGCCGGCGTTCCGACATTGCGTGGATGCGGATCTTTCTAGGCATCGAGTCGCAGTGTCGGCAGGAGTCAGGATGGAGATGAAGCTCCCGAGTCGGACCCACGAGCAGTCTTGCGATCCAGGGCTGTGGTATCCCGAAGAAACTCCAGTGCCGACGCGACGGCTTCTTTCGACGCGCCCAGCCACCGGAAGAAGAGAAAACCGTGACCGGCGCGACGCTTACCGGAAAAGAACAGGGACTGGCAGCGAACGCCATGATCCTCGAGGGCCTGTGCGTAAGCCTTCGACTGGCTGAACAGGCCGTCCCGCTCTCCTGCGCAAAGCCATACCGGCGGCAGGTCAGGGGAGATCTGTCTGATGGGAGACGCGACCATCGAGTTCTCCCGATAGACCGGCACTTCCGCTCCTAGAAAGCTTCGCGCATAGATCCTTACGAAGGGAAAGGGTGCCTCCTGTACGGTGTCGAAGTCGTATACACCATAGAAGAGCAACAATCCTTTGACCGATGTTTCACTCACGTGGCTCCGGACACCGATTCGCTGGAGCAGGCCATCCTTGTACAGAGCACTCGCATACCAAGAGGCGATTTGGGCGCCGGCGGAATCACCGGCCAGCACGATGACCGTGGGATCGCCTCCGTAGCGCTCGGCGTTGCGTTTGATCCAGTCGATCGCCAGGACCGCATCCTGCAGAGGAGCGGAAAACCGGTACTTGGGTGCCAGCCGATAATTGATATTGAAAATCACAAACCCGCTGCGCGCGAAGGTCGCTGCAATTCCCTTGTAGATCCTCTTGTCGGCGCTGACCCATCCGCCGCCATGGAAGAAGACGAGAATGGGCAGGGGACTCGGCTCGGAAAATCCGGGTTTCCATATGTCGAGACGCTGATCGGGCAGGGGACCATAGGAGACGTCGGCGAACAGATCCAGCCCCCTGGCGAGGCCGAAATTGAGCAGGGGACTCCCCACCTTGCCCAGAGAGTTGAAGACGATCTTTAGGCAATATGCCCTGAGATCCAGCATCGAGATCATTCGAGCTCACCTCGGGGGACGCTGATATCTTGTGCTTTCCATACGAGCGAAGTACGGCTCGGTATTCTCGAGCGCGAGAAGCGTTTGAAAGCGAGACGGCCCCGGGAATATGAGCAGACGCGATGGCGAGTATTTTCTCCGGATGGGGCGCTACGGATATCGTCTCTATGCGCATGACCAGGATGAAGAAGCCGTTTGTCGGCTCTGCTGGGAGAATGCCTTGCCCGGCGGAAGGCCCTTTCCCTTGATCCCGGAAGCCGGTGCTCTGAGCTTCGGTCGGATTATCACGGGTCCCTTCGCGAGATGTGCCCCCCGGTATTTTTACGTCGTGGACGATCTGAGCTCGGGTAGCCCCGTCGGCTATTTTACGGGCTCGGACGGCAACGCGGTGGAAACGCCCGAAGGTGCCATACCCTGGGCAATCCATCGAGACAGCATTGCACGCCAGATCGCCGCTGACGAGTTCGGTGAGATCTCCCCCAAGGCCTGCATTCCCACCTATGGCTTCGTAGAAGGCGTCAAGTTCCTTTACACCATCAGCCTGGGACCCAGGGCCATCCAGTTTCTCCTGCACGAAAAATTCAATGGCGACAAGGAAATGCCCGAAATGCCTCCCGGCCCCGAGTTTCACTTTCAAGTTGGCAAGGGCCATCGCGGACAGGGCATCGGTCGCACCCTCATCGAGCACTTCGCGAGCGGGCTCACGGGTGACAAATCCAAGAGCCTGTGCGCTCAGGTGACGGTTTGTGATGGACAGAAATCCTTGGCTTACTATCGGAGCATGTCCGTAGGAGGCGAGGAGCTGTGGAAAATCTACGACAGGCGTGAAACCGCCATCTACACGAGCGAGGAAAAAGAGCAGTGGGGGTTGGGTCCGCTGGTCGAAAACGTCAGCCTCCTCGCTGACCGGGAACGATTGCTGGCGTTCGTCAGAAACAATCGCTAGGGATTTGTCCACAAAAGCCGCAGAAAGGATCGAAAAAACTTATTGATCAGAATTTTCTAATATGCTAACCTACTTGCAAATCTGGCTCTCCAGATCTGCCATGGATCAACCATGACACATCGCAGGGAAATTACTGCAGATCGCAGGTCGAGCCTTGTTCTCCGCCGCCTTTCCAGGAAGCAGTATATCCGAGAAGAGGGAGTAGTAGGTCAACATGTATTATTCAAATGCTCTCGATAACGAAGCGCGCACGGTCGGGAACGATCGGGTAAGCGAGCCGGTTGATCCCGGAGAGATCCAATTTCGCCCTTTCTCCGCAGAGGGCGACGATGAGCGGCAGATGCGCGAGCTGGTCTTCAACAACGCCTTTCTCGGTCAGCCGTTCGATGTGATTTGCCCCTGCAAGCGCTGGTTCTCCGACGTCGTTCTCCTTCCCTACATCAGACATCAACCGGAGAACATCCATGTTGCCGTCGACGAAGGAAGCGGGCGTCTCGTCGGATATCTCACGGGCTCGATGGGGGGGGAAGAGTTCGAAAAGCTACAGTACAGCATGGTGAGGAGGCAGGTCGTTTCCCTTGCCGCTTCTTTGACGATGCCTTGGACACTCTTCGACCACGCCAACCGCCTCTTCGCTACACATGTGATCTTCAAGGGGGAGAGCGAGCGTCCGCGCCACCCCGATGCGGGTGTCCACTGGCATTACCAAGTGGCGAAGGAGTACCGCGGCCAGGGAATCGGCAGGAAGCTGCTACAACGCTTCGCCGGTGAGGCACTCAACGCCGATTTCGAGCTCATTTGGGCGGAAGTGTCCTCCTACCCCGCGAAGCCGCCCGAATACTTCCAGCAGCGAGGATGGTCGATCTTCGATGCCAAGCCGACGGAGATCTTCGGCGATCACGTCGATTTTCCCGTCGAGACCTTGTGTATCACCAAGCCGCTCTCGCAGCTCGAGGCCCCGGTCTTTGCTGCTTGAGCCTCTCGTCCAGGCTATTCAGGAGTTGCGTTGACTGTACTCGCTCTTGGAGCCGGTCTGGTCCCAGGCGAATGTGCAGTCGAGGTGAGAGAGGACGGAGACGAGGCCCTGCTCGCCGCCTTCCACCATGACCGCAATGGGCGCACGTTTGCCGAACTGTCTGTTCCCGCGCTTGACCCATAGGGATCGCATTTCCGGATTGCGGGGAAAATAGGTGTGCAAGGCTTCCTCGATCCGCATCAGGTAGGCGACGCGGCGGCTGACCTGCGGATCATCCGGGAATGGCTCGTCTTCACGGAAGCGGGATATGGCCCGCACCTTGACCGTCTCCGGCAGGCTCAGGATCCCTATGATCTCCCTTGCCCCGAGGCCCCAGCCCTCGAGCAGATCCATGGTCCGGCGGGTCAACAGCAAACGTTCGTCAAGGCTCAATTCGGTCATCGTCGATATACTTCCAGCTTGGTCGGGTCCCGGAGCGCCCGAGGGCATGGGGGAAGCACCCGTATGCCAGCCAAGCTTGAGGCGCGGCCGGAGAATTACAACCCTAAGGCGGCATCCTGTGAATTCGCATGACCAAGTGGCTTGCCCGCAGCCTGCGGATGATCTGCGCCAGGTGCCGGCGGCTACTGACCATGAGAAGGAAGTCCAGAGAGCTGCTCAATCCGTCTTTCTCGCGGGACTGGACATTCTCGATATTGGAGCCCATCTCCGCGATGGCGGAAGCGACCGTAGCCAGTGCACCGCGACGATTGCTCAGCTCGACCCGGATCTCGGTGGAAAAATCCGTGCCCGGTGCGCTCGCCCATTCTACGTCCAGCCACTTGTCTTTCTGGCGCACGAAATCGCCGAGATTGCGGCACCCCTGGCGGTGAACCACGATCCCCTTTCCGGGGCTGAACAGCCCCACGATATCGTCACCCGGGATGGGTCTGCAGCAACGTGGGAAGTTGACCACCATTCCTTCGGTCCCCTTGATGGGGAAGGGATGGGCATTCATGGCCTCCTCTCCCACCGGCTCCCTCTTCGCGATCTCGCCATCCTCTCCCGCGAGACGCCGTGCCACCAGTGCCGGCATCCGGTTGCCGAGTCCGATGTCGGCGAGCAGCTGGTCGGGTGAGTCTAGGCCGGAAGCGCTCAGGTATCCTTGAAGGCGGTCCGCCGACAAGCCTTCCCAGCGGACGCCGAACCCGCTCAGCTCTACGGCGAGCAGGCGTCGGCCAAGCTCCTCGGCCTCCTTCCACTGGAGGTTCTTGAGGTAGGAGCGCACGTTGGCACGCGCCTTTCCTGATACCACGAATTTGAGCCAAGCCGGGTTCGGTACGGCGCCCGGGGCATTGATGATCTCCACCGTCTGACCGCTGTGCAGCACGGTGCGCAAGGGGGCGAGGCGCCGGTCGATACGTGCCGCTACGCAGCTATTGCCCACATCCGAGTGGATGGCGTAGGCAAAATCCACAACGGTGGCACCCTTCGGCAGGACCAGGATGCGTCCGCGGGGCGTGAAGACATACACCTCATCCGGAAACAGGTCGACCTTGACGTGCTCGAGGAATTCCATCGAATCCCCGTAGCCACGCTGTATGTCCAGCAGGTTCTGCAGCCAATCCGCCGCCAGGGCTTGGAAGTCGCCGCCATCTCCGGACTTGTACAACCAATGGGCGGCGATGCCGCTCTCGGAGATCCTCTGCATGTCTTCGGTGCGGATCTGCACTTCGATCGGCAGCCCCTGAGGGCCGACCAGCACCGTGTGCAGTGACTGGTATCCATTGGACTTGGCGATGGCGATATAGTCCTTGAATCGTCCCGGAACCGGCTTGTACAGGTTGTGTACCAAGCCTAAAACGCGGTAACAGGTATCCACTCGGTCGACGATCACGCGAAACGCGAAGACGTCCACCACATCCGCGAAGGAGCGCTTCTTCTCGCGCATCTTGCGGTAGATGCTGTACAGATGCTTGCGACGGCTGATCACCAGCCCTGAAATTTCTTCCTGCTTCAAACGACCGCGCAGTGCAGTCTCCACGTTCTGCATCAGCTCGGCGCGTGCTCGGTGCGCTCGGTTCATGGCCCGTTCCAGGATCCGATTGCGCCAGGGCCAGTAGTGGGCAAAACCCAGATCTTCGAGCTCGATGCGCAGGCCGTAGAGCCCCAGGCGGTTGGCGATCGGGGCGTAGATTTCCAGGGTCTCCCGCGAAACGCGGCGGCACTTCGGGGGCGTCATCACCCCCAGGGTACGCATGTTGTGCAGACGGTCGGCGAGCTTGATCAGGATGACACGGATGTCCTTGGTCATGGCCAGCATCATCTTGCGAAAGCTGGCGGCCTGGGCCTCCGCGTGAGACTTGAAGTTGATCTGGGTGAGCTTGCTGACACCGTCGACCAGCTCTGCGATCTCTTCGTCGAAGATCGCCGCGATCTCTCCCTTGGCGGTAGCCGTGTCCTCGATCACGTCGTGGAGAAGGGCGGCCATCAGGCACTTGTGATCCATGCGCAGGTCCGCCAGGATGCGCGCCACTGCGACGGGGTGGTAGATGTAGGGCTCGCCGGAGATGCGCCATTGGCCCTCGTGGGCCTCGGCGCCGTATAGGTAGGCGCGGTAGACCTCGCGGATCTGCTCTTCCGAGAGATAGGATTCGAGATGAGCGCAGAGATCGCTGATCAGAAAACGTGGCTTGTCCACCGTCACGGGGCAACTCCGCCTGGGAATGTCAGCGAGCTCTGTTGCGCAGGGACCGGCTCAGGGCGCCCCCGCCAAGCAGCAGCCGGTGATGGCCGGTGTGCGAGGATATCCGGGCAACGACGGCATGCGGACTCCCTACTCGGGCATCTCCCTCTGCATGTCCGCCGCCAGCTCCTCGGCGAGGGCCTGTTCCAAGGACTTGGTGGTGTCCTCCTCCTTCCGCTCCGCGGCGGCAATGGAGTCGGCGCTCAGCACGCCTGCGGCGATCTCGCGCAGGGCCATGACGGTGACCTTGTCGTTCTGCCAGGACAAGAGGGGCTCTACGCCGCCGGCCAGCTGACGCGCCCGCTTGGTAGCCAGCAGGACGAGATCGAATCGGTTGTCCACGTGATCGAGGCAATCCTCGACGGTAATGCGTGCCATCTAGATGCTTCTCCGGCCAGAGGTTGGGGTTGAATAACGACGACGGAGATCTGCCCCGCCCCTGCTCGGGGCCGGTGCAGAAAGATCGGGGATTCGAGCCATGCGCTGGGTACGCAGGGCTGAAAGTATCGCCGCAACCTCTTGTAGCTTAACAAAAGAACACGGCGGCGGCGACTCACCGGCAAACGGCCTGCCAAGTCCGGAGATTCAAGCCCGAGGATTCAATTCCGACCTGCCAGCCCGGCAAGCAGGGTACGGAGCCGCGCATCGCCGTTGGAACGCCGGAGACGCTCCGCCTTCACCAGGCAGGTCAGGTCTTCCAACGCATCCTCGAAGAGGTCGTTTACCACCAGGTAATCGTATTCTCCGTAGTGTGACATTTCGGATCGGGCCTCGGCCATACGGTCCTCGATGACGCGATCACTGTCGAGCCCGCGGTCGCGCAGGCGCTGCTCCAACGCCTGGGCCGAAGGCGGCAGGACGAACACGGACACCGCCTCTGGGAAGCGTTTGCGTACCTGTCTTGCCCCCTGCCAATCGATCTCCAACAGCAGGTCCCGCCCCTGGTCCAGCTCCGAGCGCACACTGCTCGCTGCGGTTCCGTACAGGTTGCCGAAGACCTGGGCGTGCTCCAGAAACTCGCCTGCCTGTACCATGCGCAGAAAGTGGTCGGTGCTCACGAAGTGATAGTGCACCCCGTCTTGCTCGCCGGATCTCGGGACCCTGGTCGTGAAGGATACCGAGAGGCGAAGCCCCAAGTCGCGCGCCAGCAGTCCCTTGACGAGACTTGTCTTTCCAGCGCCAGAGGCAGCGGAAATGATGAAGAGAATCCCCTGGCTCATTCGATCTGCTTCGTGAAAAATCTGGTTGCTGACCTGTGCAAAGGCTTGGTCATCATACTATCAGCTCGGGAGCTCCTAGGGTGGCCAGCCCGGCAGGTCGGGGTTCGTTTCGCTCCCGAATCTTCGATCACCCAGATCTTGCTCATAGAGGGTCGGACGCAGAATCCGCGAGGTCCAAGAGGGTCTCGGTCAGCCCCGGGGCCCTGCCCAGATGGTGGGCGATCCGGATACGAGCATCCGGGTGGCTGCGGCGCGTGCGCTCGACCGCAGCGGGAATATCCTCGGCGACGTGTCTGCCGGCTGAAAGGAAGTAAGGCAATACCACCACCTCGTTGGCTTCGGCCCGCAACGCCGCCTCGATGCCGTCGCCGATGGTCGGCGCCAGGATCTCCAGGAAGGCGTAGCCGACATGCTCGAAGCGGTGGCCGGCCTGCTCGGCGAGGGCGGCGGCAATCCCGCGGACTTCATCGTTCGACGCCTCGCGGCGGCTGCCGTGGGCGACTAGTACCAGTGCACGCATCTTCTGTAACCGACCTTTCTCAATCTCAGCTCGTCCGGCGATGTCGACATTCGAGTGGAGCACGGTAACCCAAGAAAAGACGGGAAAACAGCCGCCGGCTAATCCGCCAAGCTCTTGGAGGCGACCTCATAGACATCCTTCGACAGATTCTCGAGCCCCAGGACGCGCTCGAGGGCCTCGCGCATCAGCCCTTGGCGGGCGCTGTCGAAGCGCCGCCAGCGGGCCATGGCCTGAAGCAGCCGGGCCGCGATCTGGGGATTGATCGGATCGAGCTCCAATACCCGATCGGCCAGAAAGCCGTAGCCCGCCCCGTCCGCGGCGTGGAAGCGATGCTGGTTGCCCATACAGAAGGCGCCGACCAGGCTCCGCACCCGGTTTGGATTGGTCATGGAGTAATCGGGATGGCTCAACAGGCCGTAAACACGCCGCAGGGTGTCGTCCCGCTTGGAGGTAGCCTGAACCGCAAACCACTTGTCGACCACGAGCCCATCGTCTCTCCATCGCCCGTAGAATTCCGCGAGCGCCGTCTTGGCCGCCGGTCCGCCATCATCGACCAATAGGCGCAGGGCCGCCATCACATCGGTCATGTTGTTGTGGGCCGAGAACTGTTCCCGGCACAGGACACGCGCCTGCCTATTGTCGCCGCTCATCAGGTAGTCGAGGCACAGGTTCCTCGAGGACCGGCACCCGATGGCCTCGGGCGTCAGCTCGAAGGGACCTGCCCCCCGGTCCCGCTCGACGACCGCCAGCAGCTCCGCGTGCAGCTCTGCCGCGATGTGTGACTTCAGGGCCTCCCGCGCGTGGTGGATGCCATCGACATCTACGGTCTCCATCTGGTCGCCGAGACGGGATTCGGAGGGCAGGGTGAGGATCTCCGCCAGCAGGGCGCGGTCGGTACCGGTATCCCCCAATGCCTTGCGAAACGCCATGAGAAAGCCGTCCGGGATCCCGACACCTGGGTCCGCTACCATCTGCAGCAGGATGCGCGTGGACAGGGACTGGCCCGCGTCCCAGCGGTTGAAGCCGTCGCTGTCGTGGGCCATGAGGAACATGAGCTCCTCGTCGCTGTAATCGTATCTGACCTTCACCGGCGCCGAGAATCCCCGCAGCAGAGATGGAACGGGCCGCTCCCGGACCCCGAGAAATCGGAAGCTCTGCTCGTCCTCGCGCAGCTCCAGCATCCGGATAGGGGTCCCTGGTTCGTCCTCGTCCTCCCCCTCCAGCCGCAGAGGCAGGTCGCGGCCGGTCGCGTCCAGCAGGCCCACCGCCAGCGGGATGTGTAGGGGCTCCTTGTGCGGTTGGTCCGACGTCGGCGGCGTGTGCTGGCGCACACGGAGGCTGTAGGTTCCGCTGGCGGCATTGTGCTCACCCGTTATCTCCAGCTCCGGCGTGCCGGCCTGGGAATACCAGCGCCGAAACTGCCCGAGATCCCGTCCGCTCGCCTCCTCCATGCAGCGCACGAAGTCCTCCGTGGTTACGGCCTGGCCGTCGTGGCGCTCGAAATAGAGATCCGTCGCCTTGCGGAACAGCTCGGGGCCCAGCAAGTGCGCCAGCATGCGGACCAGCTCGGCCCCCTTCTCGTAGACTGTGGCGGTGTAGAAGTTGTTGATCTCGATGTAGGACTCGGGCCGGACCGGATGGGCCAGGGGGCCCGAGTCCTCGGCGAACTGGCGGGCGCGTAAGGCACGCACGTCCGCGATGCGCTTGACGCCGCGCGAGCCCATGTGGGCGGAGAATTCCTGGTCGCGGAAGACGGTGAAGCCCTCCTTGAGGCTGAGCTGGAACCAGTCCCGGCAGGTGATGCGGTTGCCCGTCCAGTTGTGGAAGTACTCGTGGGCGATGACGCCCTCGATGCCCTGAAAGTCCGCATCCGTGGCCGTGTCGGGCCGTGCCAGCACGTACTTGGCGTTGAAGATGTTGAGGCCCTTGTTCTCCATGGCGCCCATGTTGAAGTGGCTCACGGCGACGATGTTGTACACATCCAGATCGTACTCCCGGCCATAGGTCTCCTCGTCCCAGCGCATGGCCTTCTTCAGGGAGCGCATGGCGTGGTCGCACTTGTCGAGATTCTCCGGCTCCACGTAGATCCGCAGCTCGACCTCGCGGCCCGAGGCGGTGAGATACTCGTCTTCCACCGACCGCAGGTCTCCGGCCACCAGGGCGAAGAGGTAGCTCGGCTTGGGAAAGGGGTCCTCCCAGCAGGCCAGGTGGCGGCCGTCGGGCAGGTCACGGGCCTCCACCGGGTTGCCGTTGGCCAGCAGGACCGGGTAGTGCAATTTGTCCGCCGCAAGCGTGGTGCGGTAGCGGGCCATGACGTCGGGGCGGTCGAGGAAGTAGGTGATGCGCCGAAATCCCTCCGGCTCGCACTGGGTACAGAGCATGTCACCGGAGAGATAGAGCCCTTCCAGGGCGGTGTTCTGTGCCGGATGGATGCGCACCCGGGTTTCCAGACGGAAGCGGTCGGGCACCCGATGCAGGGTCAGGCGCTCGGCCTCGATCCGGTATTCCGCCGGCGGGAGATCCCGCCCGTCGATGCCGAGACGCTCGAGCTCGAGCATCTCTCCATGCAACTGCAGGTCCCCATCACCGCGGACCGCCGCGGGATTGCGGTAGACATCGAGCCGCGCCTCCACGCGGGTGACCTCCGGATCGAGATCCAAGTGCAAATCCACCCGGTCGACGAGGAACTCGGGAGGGCGGTAATCTTCGAGGTGGACGGGACGGGGGCTGTCGCGGTACATGAAATTCCTCGTTCACTGGGGGTCGGACCGAGATTCGCCGAGAGCCGAAGCATCACCCGGGGCGCGATCCCGGGTGCTCGGATCAGCACCCACTCGGATAAAATTGGCCCGAGGGAACGCCTCGAGATCCCGGATTCGGTTTCTTTTCGGTCTTCAGTCACAAATTTCAATGGTCGGGGGACGGCGATTACCCCGCGCGGAAACGCACCCCGCCGACCGAGTTAGGAAGGGATAGCGCGAATGCCTAGAGTTGTCATGTACACGACCATGCAGTGCCCCTACTGCATCCGAGCCAAGCATCTCCTGCAGAGAAAAGGCGTGGAGCCCGAAGAAATCCATGTCGACGGCGATCCGGAGCAGATACGGGTCATGCGAGAGCGCAGCCACCGCAGGACCGTGCCCCAGATCTTCATCGGCGACCTTCACGTCGGGGGCTACGATGACCTTGCCGCCCTCGAGGCACGGGGCGAGCTCGATCCCCTGCTGGAGCCATGAGCACGGAGGGCGCCGGTGCAGAGGCGGGCATCCGCCTTGACAAGTGGCTCTGGGCCGCGCGGTTCTTCAAGACACGCCAGCTCGCCGTCGATGCGATCAATAGGGGCAAGGTCCAGGTCAACGGCCAGCGCACCAAGCCCGGCAAGACCGTCCAGCCCGGGTCGCGCCTCATCATCCACAAGGGCTCCCTGGAGTGGGAGCTGGTCGTCAAGGGGATCTCCCGGCAGCGCCGCCCAGCGCCCGAGGCGGTCTTGCTCTACGAGGAGACCGAGGAGAGCCGTCTCCACCGCCAGGATCTGGTGCGTGCGCGGCGTGAGGGCGGTGCCCCTGTTCAGGAGGTGAAGGGTAGGCCGAGCAAGCGTGACCGCCGCATGATCGAGCGTTTCACGCGCGGATCGGACAACTGATCGGAGCGAGCGAAATCGGCTATGGACAACGAGGTATTGCGCAAGACCTACCGGACCATCAACGAGCGCTTCTGCCCCTTCGAAAAGAGTATCCTGACGAACAACTGCGAATGCAGTCGGGCGCGGCGCTTTTGTATCGCCGAGCGCGAAGGGGTCAACTGCGGCTCAGAGGCGGCCCAGGCACAGTGCCTGGCGTTCCTCGAGCTGCTGCGCCGAAATGCCCGCTTCGCACTGAAGAGCACCGGCGAGCAGGCAGGCCTTCCTCATGCCAAGGCCATGCGCGTGCAGGTCGGCGGCCTCCGCGGGCTTCACGCCGCCATGACGCCCGAGGAGCCTGTCCCGGAGAAGATCGCCGATATCCATAGCATCATCGACGCGGCTCTGCAACGCTTCGGCAACCTCGCCAATCTCCCCTTTCGGCTCATAATTCAGCAGATTGCCGCCTATAAGGGGCGTCAGCGGCTGCGTCGCTCACGTTGACCTCTGCAGCCCATGGGGTGCGAGGCCGGCAGTCCCTCCCCATCGTTGCCCTGGATTCGACTGCTTACCCTGCCAAAAAGAAAAGCCGGACACACGGTCCGGCTTCTCTTCGGCTACAGCCAGCCCAGGTTGTCAGCTCACAGCTGTGGACCTGCGGCGACCAATCGCTTCCCTTCCTCGTTGTCCGTGTACTGCACGAAGTTTTTGACGAAGCGGCCGGCGAGGTCCTGCGCCTTCTCCTCCCACTCGCCGGGATTTGCATAGGTGTCACGAGGATCCAAGATACCGCTGTCGACACCAGGCAGGGCCGTGGGGACTTCCAGATTGAAAATAGGGATCGTCTTGGTTTCGGCGGACTCGATGGATCCGTCGAGTATGGCATCGATGATGCCGCGGGTGTCCTGGATGCTGATCCGTTTGCCGGTCCCGTTCCATCCGGTATTGACCAGATAGGCCTTGGCGCCGGCGGGCACCATGCGCTTGATCAGCTCTTCTGCATACTTGGTCGGGTGCAGGCTGAGGAACGCCTTGCCGAAACAGGCCGAGAAGGTCGGCTGCGGCTCGGTGACGCCGCGCTCGGTGCCCGCGAGCTTTGCCGTAAAACCGGACAGGAAGTGGTACTCCGTTTGATCGGGCGTCAGCTTCGACACCGGCGGCAGCACCCCGAAGGCATCGGCGGCGAGAAAGATGACGGTCTTCGCCGGACCCGCCTTGGACACACCCTTGACGATGTTCTCGATGTGGTGGATGGGATAGGAGACCCGGGTGTTCTCGGTCGTCGTCGCATCGTCGTAGTCGATTTTGCCGTTTGGATCGACAGTGACGTTCTCCAGCAGCGCAAATTGCTTGATGGCCTTATAGATGTCCGGCTCGGCCTCCTTGCTCAGGCGGATGGTCTTGGCGTAGCAGCCACCCTCGAAGTTGAATACTCCCTCGTCGTCCCAGCCGTGCTCGTCGTCGCCGATGAGGGCCCGCTTCGGATCGGTCGACAGGGTCGTCTTACCGGTTCCCGACAGCCCGAAGAAGATGGCAGTGTCGCCGGCCTTGCCCACGTTGGCCGAGCAGTGCATAGCGGCGACGCCACTCAGCGGCAGGAAGTAGTTCATCATGGCGAAGATCCCTTTCTTCATCTCGCCGCCATACCAGCTTCCGCCGATGACCTGCATCTTCTCGGTGAGATTGAAAACGGTGTAGACGTCCGAGTTGAGGCCGTGCGCCTTCCAATCCATATCCGAGGTCTTGGACCCGTTCAGCACCACGAAGTCGGGCTCGCCATAGCTGGCCAGCTCCTCATCGGTGGGCCGAATGAACATGTTCTTGACGAAATGTGCCTGCCAGGCCACCTCGACGATGAACCGCACCTTCAGGCGTGTATCGACGTTGGCGCCACAGAAGGTATCCATCACGAACAGGCGCTTGCCTGACAACTGCTTGGCCGTGAGCGCCTTCAGGTCGGCCCAGGCCTCCGGAGAGAGGGGCTTGTTGTCGTTCGGGGCACCCTCCGATGTCCACCAGATGGTATCTCGGGACACGTCGTCCATCACGATGAACTTGTCTTTCGGGGAGCGGCCGGTGAAGACGCCCGTCATCACGTTGACGGCGCCGGACTCGGTGAGCTGGCCGCGCTCATAGCCCTCCAGCTCCGGCTTCAGCTCTTCTTCGTGCAGGAATTCGTACGAAGGATTGTGGATAACTTCCTTGACATCTTGGATGCCATATTTGCTCAGATCTAACGCCATTGGTGGTTCTCCAACGCTAACCTATTGAGTTTATTGTTGAACGATTTAAGGGGGACTGGAGGGTAAGACGCACTTTCTGCGGACGCCGCCCAGGGGACAGACCGCCTCAGCCAAGGAGGAGCTGCTAGATTACAACGGCGAATGCGGAATTTTCAACGACGAGCGCAACATGTGAGAACGGTAGCCGGATGGCCGTGAAGCTCGGCACCGACTCTGGATCGAGCGACGCCAATGCCGGCCCACGGGTTAGAAAAACTTTCTCGCGGAGCCCGGCTTCGTGCACCATGTCTACCTTGTGCGGAAGTCGAGCGCAAACCATATGGACACTTGGGCGATCGCCGATTGTCCGCCCCCCGGTCCGCTGTTCCGAGAGCTCTGGATTCCCGCGGACGAAACTGACTTGGCCCTTCCGAAACTTGGAGGAGAAGCTGAAAATGACAGTCACTCATGACGGTGCCTCCCGCACCAAGAACCAGAAACTGCTTGCCTGGGTCGACGAAATGGCCACGCTCTGCGAGCCGGATCGCATCTACTGGTGCGATGGCTCCCAGGAAGAGTACGACAGGCTGTGCAACGAGCTGGTCGAGGCTGGCGTCTACACCCGCCTGAGCCCGGAGAAGCGACCGAACTGCTTCCTGGCCCGCTCCCACCCCAGCGACGTGGCGCGCGTTGAGAACCGCACCTTCATCTGCTCCGAAAAGGAGGAAGATGCGGGTCCCACGAACAACTGGATGGATCCCGCGGAGATGCGCGCCGCGCTGAACGAAAAGTTCAAAGGATGCATGCATGGGCGGACCATGTACATCATCCCCTTCAGCATGGGCCCCCTGGGCTCTGACATCGCCCACATCGGCATCGAGATCACGGACTCGGCCTACGTGGTGACCAACCAGCGCATCATGACCCGCATGGGACAGGCCGCCCTGGACGTCCTGGGTCCCGACGGCGACTTCGTGCCCTGCATGCACTCTGTGGGCGCGCCGCTGGAGCCGGGTGAGCAGGACAGCGTTTGGCCCTGCGCCCCGAGCATCGACGACAAGTACATCACCCATTTCCCCGAGACCCGCGAGATCTGGTCCTACGGCAGCGGCTATGGCGGCAATGCCCTGCTGGGCAAGAAGTGTCTGGCACTGCGCATCGCCTCGGTCATGGCCCGCGACGACGGCTGGCTCGCCGAGCATATGCTCATTCTGGGGATCGAGTCCCCCGAGGGTCGAAAGAGCTACGTGTCAGCGGCATTTCCCAGTGCCTGCGGCAAGACCAACCTCGCCATGCTGATCCCGCCCAAGACCATGTCGGGCTGGAAAGTGACCACCATCGGCGACGACATCGCCTGGATCAAGCCCAAGGAAGACGGCAGGTTCTACGCCATCAACCCCGAGTACGGCTTCTTCGGGGTGGCACCGGGAACCAACTACAAGTCCAATCCCAACGCCATGGACTCCATGAAGGAGAACTGCATCTTCACCAACACCGCCCTTACGGACGACGGGGACATCTGGTGGGAGGGGATGGACGGCGAGCCGCCGGCCCACGCCATCGACTGGCAGGGCAACGACTGGGATCCGGGCTGCGGCAGGGCGGCCGCCCATCCCAACTCGCGGTTCACCGCGCCCGCCGGCCAGTGTCCTTCCATCGATCCGGCCTGGGAGGATCCCGCCGGTGTGCCCATCAGCGCCTTCATCTTCGGAGGTCGGGTGAGCCACAATTTCCCCCTCGTCTATCAGGCCTACAACTGGGAGCATGGGGTCTACATGGCTGCCACCATGGGCTCGGAGGCCACGGCTGCGGCCATCGGCCAGGAAGCCATGCGCCGAGATCCCATGGCCATGCTGCCCTTTTGCGGCTACAACATGGCCGAGTACTGGAAGCACTGGCTGCGCATCGGGCGCTCGCGGGTGGCAACGCCGCCGCGTATCTTCCGCGTCAACTGGTTCCGCAAAGATGAGAACGGCAAGTTCATCTGGCCTGGCTTCGGCGAGAACATGCGGGCGCTCGAGTGGATCGTGGAGCGTTGCCATGGCGGTGCCGGCGCCATCGAGAGCCCGCTCGGCTGGGTGCCGCCTTACGAGGCCCTGGACTGGGAAGGCCTGGACTTCAGTAAGGATGCCTACTACGAGATCATGAATATCAACCGCGAGATCGCACGCAAGGAGGCCAACGATCAGGAGGAGCTCTTCACCCGGTTCGGCGATCACCTGCCGAGGGAAATGGAGCTCCAGCGCGAGCTGTTGCTCCAGCGCCTCTACTATTCCCCTGAGGTCTGGAACCTCGGAGCGGTCCGGATGACGTAGGGTTGCTTCCTGATAGATTGAGGCGCATCTCGATGACAAGCCCCCGCCGGTGAGCCCGGGGCGATGGTTTCCGGGTCGCTACGAGTGACTCGGCGGGGTCGCACTTGCGGCCCCTTTCTCTTTGCGATCTTCGGAGTCGGGCGATGATGACGTCAGATGTGATAGGCCGTTGGGTACTGGCAGGCGCGGCTTCCTTCTTGGTGGCTTGCGCGAGCACCGGCAGACATGTCACCGACTGGGGCGAGATCAGCTTGGCCCCCGGAGACACAGGCACCTGTCAATCCAATCCTTGCCGGGTCTATTTCCAAATGCCCACGGGCAAGGGCACTTACTTGGTCACCGCCAACGAGATCAAGGTGGGGGATTTCCCCGCCGGCAAGAAGGTTTCGCTCGGGAGCTTCTTCGAGAGCAATGCAATCAAGCTCCCGGGCACCCGTTTCCCGCCGGCATATGTCTACATTCCCGGCTCATCCGGGGGCGGCTACGGCTTCTAGCTGTGGCCGTGACGACGAGCCGCATCATAATGCGCGGCAGCTCGGCCTCACGACTCGCTAGCTGGATAACGCGCGATCGACTCTTCCTTCTGAAAGGCGGGCTTCTGAAAGGCGGGAAAGTCCTCCACTCGGATACGCTGTGGCTTGAAGCTGTCTTCGTCGAGAAAGCGAAGCCGTGACCAGGCGGAAATCGCCACGATCAATACCAACAACAGAAGGACAAGAACGCGACTCGGGGTAACCATAGGAGCTCCTTACGATGAAATTTGCGATGCACGCTCGCCCCCTCTCCCATTATGGGAGAGGGTTGGGGTGAGGGCACGATCAGGGGCGAGGCGGCCTTTCATTGTCTCTTGGGTGGATCGACTCGCCCCATGATCGTTAGGCGGCAAGTGCCAGCTTCTTCGCCCCGGAGAAATCCGTCTTGCCGCTACCCAGCTTGGGAACCTGCTCCACAGAACGGATCTCCGCGGGGATGGTGAGTGGATTCAGACCGGCATCGATCAACGCCTTGCGCAGACCGAGCGGGTCCAGGTCGGAGGCGACGAGCAGGACGATGCGCTCGCCCTTCTTGGGATCAGGAAGATTGACGGCCACCAGCTCCAGCTCAGGCTCGGCGAGCACCTGCCGGACCTGCTCCTCCACCTGTGTCAGGCTGATCATCTCGCCGCCGAGCTTGGCGAAGCGGCTGTAGCGGTCGACGATGGTCAGGAAGCCATCCGCGTCCTGCCGGCCCTTGTCGCCGGTCTTGTACCAGCGCTGTCCGTCGAGCTCGACGATGACGTCGGCCGTCTTTTCCGGATCCGCGAGATAGCCCTTCATCACCTGTACGCCGCCGATCAGGATCAGACCCTCCTCGCCGGGCGGCAGGGTCTGCAGGCTCACGGGATCGACGATGCGGAAGCTGGTTCCCGGCAAAGGCATGCCGACGGTGCCCGGCTTGTTTCCGATCTGAACCTGCCAATCGTCGGTGCTCAGGCTGTCGGGCAGGTTGCAGCTCGCCACGGGCGTCGTCTCCGTGGCGCCGTAGCCCTCGTAGATGGGCTTCTGGAACTTGAGGGCAAAGGCATCGCGCACATCCGGGCTCAGACGCTCGGCGCCCGCCACCACGACCCGCAGGGACTCCAGCATCAGGGGATGGATGCGCTTGTTGCGGCAGTAGAGTCGCAGAAAGGTGGACGTGCTGCAAAGAAAGGTAGCACGGTGCCGCGCGATGGCCTTGGCGCAGCCCAGGGCATCCGTGGGGTCCGGATGGCACACCATGGGAATGCCCTCCAAGAGGGGCAGGAAGGTGGTTGCCGTTAGCCCGAAGGCGTGGAAGAGGGGCAGGTTGGACAGGACCACGTCGTCGCCCGCCGTGTTGATCACGTCGGAGGTCTGGCGGACGTTGGCCATGATGTTGCGATGGGTCAGCTCGATGCCCTTGGGTGTACCCTCGCTGCCGCTCGAAAACAGAATAGCGGCGGTGTCCCCGGGCTCGGCGCGACGCCCGAAGAGGGACATGGCCCAGCCTGCGGGCAGGACGCTCGCCGCCGCCAACGCCAGCACTCCCTCGGTCTTGCCGATGCCCGCTTTGATGTCCTCCATCGGGTGGATGTTCGTGCCCTCCAGCACCTCGCTCAGATCCAGCCCCCTGCCTTCCAGCTTCTTCAAGAAGCGCCGGGCGGTGATGACATTGCGGATGCCCGCTCGTTGGATGCCCGCGAGCAAGGCCTCACGGCTCGCGGTGTAGTTGAGGTTGACCGCCGTCTTGCCGGCCAGGAGCACCGCCATGTTGGCGATGGCCCCGGCGCTGCTGGCGGGCATCAGAACCCCGACGCTGCTCTCCGGCGCCAGGCGACGGACCCGGCGGGCGAACAGGAAGACCGCGGCCATGAAGCGGCGGTTGCTCAGGGTGCCGCCCGAGGAGTCCACCACGCAGAGCTGGCCGAGCCGGCGATGGGCCGCTGCGAGCCAGGCCTCCGGCAGGCTGGGCAGGGTCCGGACGTGGGTCTGCCAGGAGCTGACCGAAAGCTCGAACACGCACTGCTTGACCCGCTCTGCGGTCGCGGTGATGGGCATTTCGGGTCCGAAGGCCACTACTACGTTCTGCACCCGGGAGGCACCCCGGTTCTCCTTGAGCTTGGCGCTGGCGAAGGAGAAGGCGCTGCCCCAAAGCCCGCGCAGGTAGAAGGGAAGGATGACGCCCCCATCCACCTTGGCCGCCGCGAGCTCGAAGCCCTTCTTGAACTCCCCCAGCTGACCGGTGCGGCTGATGGCCCCCTCCGGGAACAGGCACACCACTTCACCGGCGTCCAGCAGATCGGCGATCGTCGCCAGGGCCTGCTTGCTCTGAGCGCCGGAGATCGGCACCACGCCGAAGAAGTCGAGGAACCAGCGCAGGTACCAGCGCTCGTAGATGCCGCGGTACATCACGAAGCGCACCGGGCGCGGGCTGGCGATCTGGATCATGGCCCAGTCGATCCAGGAGATATGGTTGCCCAGCATGAGCACACCGCCCTGCGGCGGCATGTTCTTCAGCCCGATCACCTCCAGCCGGTAGCGGGTGGCGACGATACGCCCCGCCAGAAAACGCACCAGGGACTGGGGAAGCTTGTAGATGGTGTAGAGAGCGCCGACGAGGGCGATGGCACCCAGGGCATGGATGATGAAGCGACCGCCGCTCTCCAGGAGGCCGGCCGCCACGGTCGACCCCAGGAAGCCGAGCATCGCCAAGTTCTGAACAAAGTTGCTGGCCGCCAGAACGCGGCCCAGACCCTGGTCGCCGGCGTTGAACTGGATCAAGGCATTCAAGGGGACCAGGAAGAAGCCGCCCATGACCCCGATCAGCAGAAAGGTAAGGGCCATGGCCCAGATGGAGGGCAGTCCCGGAAGCAGGAAGAGGCCGGCGGAGATACCGAGCGCACCGATCGGGATGAGTCCGGTCTCGATATGGCTGCGCGACACCCGTCCCGCAATCACAGACCCGAGGATGATACCGACCCCGGAGAAGGCCATGGCCCCCTGGATCACCACCGTGTTGGTCTCCTGGAGGGTCTCCTTGGCGAAGGCTGGAAAGGACGCCAACATCACCTGGGAGATGCCCCAAAACACGGACAGGCCGACGATCGAGAGCCAGACGACCTGGTTCCCAAAGGCCGCGCCCAGGTTCTCCCTCAGGTAGCGTCCCGTACCATAGGCCTGCCAGTCGAAGCCCATGGCCGCGGCCTCCGGGCGCTTCTCGGGTAGCCGATAGGCAAGGATCAGCTCGAGCAGCGAAAAGCCCACCAGGAACCAGCCCACGGGCGCGATCAGGGCCATGACCTCTCCACTGGTGTGAAAGGTCTGTTCTTCGAGGGAGCCCTCGAAGAGAACCGAAAAGAGAAAGATGCCCGCCAGGATGGCCGTGGTCACCGTGGCCTGGACGGCGCCGTTGGCGGCGGCCAAGGACTCCTTGCCCACCAGCTCCTTGATATAGCCGTATTTGGCCGGCGAGTAGATGGCGCTCTGCGCGGCGAGCAGGAAGGTCATGGCAAAGGCGGGCCAGAACCAGCCCAGGTAATAAAAGATCGTGATCGCCAGAGTGAGCCCGACCGCGACCCAGGCGCTGATCCGCATCACCTTGTTCTTCGGGTACTTGTCCGAGAGAAATCCAGAGGGCGTGAACAGCAGAACGAAGGGCAGGAGGATCAGTGCATTGACCACCGCCGTCAGAACGATCTGCACATCCCCCTCGTAGACCTTGAAGAGGGTGTTCTGGATGAGGATCTTGTGCCCCAGGTCCACGAAGGCGTTGAGGAAGCCCACCAGAATGAAGGGCAGGAAGCCGGGGACGCGAAAGAGCTGCAGCATGTTTCAGTTCCATGAACGAGTACTGCGGCGCAGTTTATCCTCTTGTGCACGGCCCTGGAAATCTGCGCCCGGGCGGGGTGTGGGTGAAGTTCCTGCTGCACATGCCCCGGTAAGCTCGGTTCTGGCTACCGGGTAACCCTGTCGGAGCCGGCGCAACCTGTGCGGCGGTTGTCCGGGCGTGGGCAACAAGCTAACATCCGATCACGATTAAGGAATTCAAGGGAAGGGTTTCTGGTATGTACCCTGCGCAGGCTCCACAGGGCGATGGCCATATCCCGGTGGACACGGACAGAATCGTCGGCGGCTCCAAGCTGCTCGGCGAGATGCGCGACCTCATCCGGCGCAAGCACTACAGCATCCGCACCGAGATCGAGCGGCTGTTTCTACATCTCGAAGGCACGCCGAAACTGGTTGCCGCCATCCTGTACGGGGCCGGGCTACGTTTGCTCGAAGGGCTGCGCCGGCGCATCCAGGATCTCGAATTCGAGCGCAGCCAGATCATCGTGCGCAACGGCAAGGGAGCCAAAGACCGCGTCAGCCTTCTCCCTCCGGCCCTCGTTGAGCCGATCCGCGACCAGATGGCTTCGGCGAGACAACTGCACGCCCAAGACTTGGTCGCAGGCCTCGGGGATGTCTAGCTCCTCTACCTCGGACATGACCGATTCCGTGCTCGGATCGAGCAGGCGTTTGCCCGAGTGGTAGGTTTCTCCAGACGGGGACGACCGAAGAAACCGATCGGGGCGGACAGCACGGAGAGCGTGATGAAACAAGCAAGGAAACAACAGGTATATGCCAGAATTATCGCGATTTTTTGGGATCATCATCAGAATGTTCTATGACGAGCACAACCCTCCGCACTTTCACGCGGAATATCAGGGGAAGAAAGCCGTATTCGATTTTCAAGGGAACATCCTGAAAGGAAACCTATCTTCAAGAACCGCAACGAAGCTTGTAAGAGAGTGGACAGACACCCATTCTGCAGACCTAGAAGAAGATTGGAATCTTGCGAGGGAGGGAAAAGAGATAAAGAAAATCGAACCTCTCGATTAGGGTACGCGCAAATGTGGAACATGAATGACATCAAAGAAATTAACTATAAGTCAGGCTACATATATCATGTCGTATTCGACGACGGGTTGGCTGCTGATGTAGACTTTTCTGAGTACCTATCGAAAGGTCCCGTATTCGTTCCGCTGAAAGATAAGTCGTTTTTCAAGCAAGCAGTTATTAAAGGTGGAACCATATCGTGGCCGAATGGCGCAGACATTGCGCCAGAAACGCTGTATGAAAAGATAGAGTTGCTAACATACGCCCTGGGTGGGTCTGTCAAGGGAGATTGAAGAATTTTGGTAACCGCGAAGGCACGGAAAATCCTCTACCGGAAAAGGCGTCGGGGTAGGGGGCACCATTTAGCGCTGGAAGGCCGCGAAACAGTTACTGTTCGAGGGCGTTCGGGGGTAATGAAGAGCTGCAAAGGGCTCTGGCCCCTATTCCCGTTGGGGTAATGAAGAGCTGCAAAGGGCTCTGACCCCTATTCCCGTTTTGCGGAATCAGGGGGTTACGGCCCCCCCTGAACTGCTTCGAGGGTTCGTTCGTCTCCTCCTCCTACATGCGAATCAGATAATGCTTACGGGCAAGCTCTGGATTCTTGGCCATACTATGAACGTGGTATCCAGCCTCCGGAAGAAGCTCCATGGGCGGACAGCAGATTCCCATCAACCTGTCGGGCCTGGTCGCCGCGGCCTTACTGATCCTTGTCGCGCTCTTCGATCCCAATCCACTGGAGTCCAATCGTCCACCCAGGGCCAACGTTCAGCCGGGTCCGCCCGGACCTTTCGAGAGGGTCCCGGCGCGGATCTGGGAGGATCCCTTCGAGGCCATCGCCAGGATCCCGAAGGCCGAGCCCAAAGCGACTCTGCATTCTCTCGTGATCGATTGTGAGAGGCAGGAGGCCCGAGGCTCGGCTGAGGGCATCGTCCCCGGCCCAACCGCGGGCGTCTCTCCAGGCGGCACCACCGCCGGCTTTTCCTGTAAGGGCAAGGCCACACCGTCGCCGGCTCCGGCTCCGGGTTCGGATCAGGGTGAGCAGCGAGAACAACGGGAACACCCCCTGATCAGGAGGTATCTGGACCATTTGGCGACCAGCGGCCCGACCACCCGACTGATGGTGATGCCCATCCTGGTCAGGGCCGCCCGCCACCCCGCGAATCGCGAATGGCGGCTGCGCATGCGCTTGGCGGTCCATGCGGCGATGGCGCGCTTCGAGATCTACCCGATCGAGCCGGAGCGCATCGGTGTCTGGAAATGGACGCCTTCCGGCCTACCTGAGCACATCTCCGTCGATGTACCCTTTGAGGCCTTTAGTTGGGATTTCTGGCGGTCATCAGGGGCCTGCTCCGAGGTAAGAAACTATAGAGACTATAGAGCCTGCAAGGAAACGCGGATCATCCTGGTCCTGTGGCTGAACGACGACGCAATCCGTCAAAATTTCGGAGCGGTGGCCAACAGCGACGCGAATACTGCATCAAGGCGTGGCTCGGGCTCTCTCGCGATGATCGACGATCTGCTCGGCCAGATCGGCTACCCGATGTCAACCGGCTCCACACCACCCGAGTCCTTTACCTGCGGGGTTTCCCATCCCTCCGAGCCGAGCACCGGGAAATCCGATACAGATGCAGACCCTGAAAAAAACACGCGCGGATACCGAACAAGGGAGTTCAGCTCTTGTGCCGTTCGCGTCATAGGGCCGGCGACTTCTGACGGCCTGAAAGACACCTTCATGGAGCTGCTCGGTTGGCAGGTGCACAATTGTGGCGACGCCTACCGGCACATCGACAACTCGAATGGCTCGTTGGAGAAGGAGCGAGGGAGCGCCCCCTGGTCCGATGAGCCGGTCAACTTCGAGCTCGTTTCCCCATTCGCCACGGCCCCACTCAACGACGTCGACGACGCCTTCAGCGAGAGGCACGCTGCCAGGCTGACCAAGAATCCAATACGTATCCCGAATCGGAAGCGTTCTGAGCGTGGCAAGAAAACGAAACCCTGCGCGACGATCAGGGTCCACCGCACGGTACCCACCGACGACAAGGCCATCTTCGCCTTGGTCGACGAGTTGATCCTGCGCGGGGTCGATCCGACCTCCATCCGTGGCGGCCACGGGTCTGCCCTATCCAGTATTTTCGCCACTCCCGTGCGACCCGACGGTCACGAGAAAAAGCAGCAGTCACGGGATCACGTGGTTTTGGTCTCGGAATGGGATACCAAGTTCGGACGCACCCTGCCCAAGCTGTTTCGAGAACGGGTCGCAGCCCTCTGGTGCGAGGCGAGGTACAACGATGTCTGTGCTGACATCGGTGATCCGGAAACCGATCCAGAGACTCTCGATCGCTGTCTGAACCCATTCTCGTGCGAATGGGACAAGGATCATGGGGCTTCATCCTGGGTGCGGTTCATTTCGCCGACCTCATCCCTCCCGTGTTCCCCGTCCACTCAATCTGTACCATGCGCCCCGGCCACTCCGCCTTCCTGGGTGCACAGCTTTTCCTACATGCGCGGTCTCGACGGCGCGTCCACCGGCACGGGGCAGGCCGCATCCGACGGCGCACTGCTCAAGGGAGGAAAGCTGGACCTATTGGCCATCGCCGCGGGGGAGGACGCCGGCTTCAAAGAACCGGCCATCGGTACCAACCAGTACGACTACCTGCGCCGTATGACTCAACAGGTCGTCGACCTGGATACCGCTCTAAAGAACAGCAATCGGGGCGCTGTTCGGGCCTTCGGCATCCTGGGCACGGACTACTATGACAAGCTCTTGATCCTGCAGGCACTCAAAGAGCGGTTTCCCCACCATCTCTATTTCACGACCGATCTGGATGCCGGCCTTCTCGACGCCAAGGTCTTTGGCCGGACACGCAACCTGATCGTCGCGGCACCCTTCGCACTGAATCTGCCTCAGGGGCTCGAGGTGTCGCCCAAGAGGGATATCCAAGGAGGCTTCCCGCCCTTTCGGCACTCCCTGCAGGCGTCGCTCTACATCACCACACTCGCGGTCCTGGCGGGCAAAGAGGCAGAGCTTGCCGCGGACATGAAACGACCCGCGGCCGGCTCCCGGTTGTTCGAGGTGGGGCGCCACCGTTTCTTTCCGTTGCGTACCCTTGGCGTCGCCGACGACGGGCTACCCGTGGTCCACGTGCCCCCACACGCGAGCCCCGCGCAGGTCGAGTTTGCTCAGGACGAGGGCGCTCATCCTGATAGCCTTCTATCCGGCGCCTGGGCCTATCTGCGCAGCCATTGGATCGCCCTGCTCGTCGTCATACTCACCGGACCGATCCTTGCCTCCTTCCTGGCCCCAACGATTTCGGGGCGCACCACCCCGTCGAGAGCCTGGATCTGTCGCAGGTGCGAGGCGATCCTACGACTCCTGGGCGGGGGTCCTCCCGCCGCAGGCGAGGGTTCCGCGAACGGACTCGCCGACGAACAGGACAGAGGTGGAGGTTGGAGAGCCCCTATCCGCTGGGTTGGGAATCACCCCGTAACCGCTATTGCCGGGATCTATCTGCCCCTCTTCTCGATCATGCTCTGGATCGCCGACCAGGGGGAGGAGCCCTTTGCCCTCATGGGCGGTGTCAGCGTGTGGCCTTCGGAGGTGCTGAGGATGGTCGCCGGCGGGGCCGCCTGCTGGCTGCTCGTCCATGGCTGGCGCCAGTCGAGAGACGCGGACAGACGGATTGGCGAGCGCTTCGAGCTTCGACCCGAATCCAAAGAGAAGACGGATTTGCAGCACGTACACGAAGACTTGTCCGCTTCGGACCGCCCCGACGAGTCGGAAAAATCCATTGCCGCGCAGACTTGCAGGTTCTTCGGCCAAGGCGACGAAGCGGACGCGACGGCTGGAGCCAAGAGCACAAGCGCTGCATCAGAATCGGAGGACAGCGAAAGCGACGCCGAGGGCGAGGGTAGCGCCAAGGTGTCGATCCTGGAGGTCTGGCAAGACTATCGTCAAGGGGCAGGGCTGCGTGCCAGGGCCTGTCGGGTCATCCCTGTGGCGCTAGCCTTTTGGCTGTTTTCCGTTGCGCTCGTCTACGGCCTGGGGGCGTCCCTCGACCCCTATCGCGGTGGCTGGGCCTATTGGTTTGGACTCGCGAACGCCTGGCTGCTCGCCGGATTTCCTTTCTTCGTCCTGCTCCTCGCCGCCGTGGATGAGGCCCTGTTGTGCAGCCACCTGCTGCAGAGGCTCGACGGGGAGACCTTCGATTGGCCGATCGAGCGCTACGAGAAGACCGGTGGTTGCAAGCTTTCGCGGCTCGACAACCTGGCGTCCGCGCGCAACTACTGGCTTGCGACGGAGCTGATCGCAGAGCGCACCGCCCCTGCTGCTCAGGTCGTGCACATGCCGTTCGTTGCCATCCTCTTCTTGTTGGTGTCCCTGAGCACTCATTTCGACAACTGGAGCCTAACCGGAGCAACCATTCTTCTGATCGGTCTCAGCATCGCCATTGCCCTGCTGGCCGGCGCACGCCTGCGCAGGACAGCCCGCCGTATACGCGATAACCTGCTGATGGACATGAAGGATGAGATCGCGGGAATCGATTATCAGAAGGCCGAGAAACCGTCCGACAAGCTGCGCCTCGTGGTTCAGCGCATCGAAGCGATCCACGAGGGCGCATTCACGGAGTGGTATAACGACCCGGTATTCCGGGCCCTCGCCTGGGTCTTGGCTATCGCGATGTTGATCGTCACCGACTATTCCCATATTGCCGGCTGATCGGGAGATCCCGGACGCGGTCACTGCAGACGGCGGGTGCCGGTATTCCGGCAATTTCGATGTCGTTCTCGTAATCGCATCACCGCGACTACGATTACGACAACGACAACGATTTCTTCGACAGTTCGTTCAAGATTTGCCGAGTAAGGGACTACGCTTTTTCCGAGACTACGCTCGGAAAAAGAGGTTCTCCTTCGGAGAACAGTCGGCATCATGCTTGTGGCTGTTGCTCGCCGAATCGCAATATCACTACGGTGTGTGGTCAACACTAAGCTTAGGGTAGGCAGACAATATACCGCTAAGCGACTACACCGATGGAACAGCTCGACGATTTCAGCGCCTATCACGAAGCCTTGCTCGACGGTCACCATGACTGCGTTGACCGCATCGTGCTCAACGGCTATTTCCCGCTCGGTCAACAAGGCGGCGGCTTTCGTACCTGGTGGCGGGCATTGACCGGCTCGGACGAGACCCTCGATCAAGCCCACTTGCACCGCCTGGCCGGTCGATTCAGCCGACGCCTGCATGCCTGCGAGATAGTTACGGTCGGACCAAGCTATCTTACTGAAATATAAAAATAATATGCTATGATTTAGTAGTTATATCTGCTTAGAATGCTCATTTTTGGTCGAAAAAAGCAACTTTAAGGAAAGGGGGTATCCATCTGAGTGCTGTAACCACTACGGGTTGTGGTCTCGCCACGGATGTCCAGGGGAAGTGCCACTAATTGACAACGGGTGTGGGCGATGCTTCCTCGGCGGCTGGATCTCTGTGGCTGTTCACGCCGGTGCCGGTGTACGGGTCGGACCAAGCTATCTTACTGAAATATAAAAATAATATGCTATGATTTACTACCGCGTCAAACAACGGTTATCTTCTGTAACCTTCTGATTTAACTCTTCCTCTCGTCTCCCCGCAGTCCATACTCCAACAGTTTTCTAGCAGGTTTTGGGCTAGATCCTGGGCTTTTTTGGTGTTCAAAGGGGATTTTTCTGCGGAAAAACGTTATAGTAAGGATCATGTGGAGACTTATAGTCCTTACTATATCAGAGGAAGCTTTGGCTCACGCTCGATCCGCGGAGACCTTGGTCCATCTGTTTGCGTCGGAGACGGTAGTAGATCTGCCTCGCATCCGAGAGGCGCTCGGTGGCGTCTCATCGATGACCGCCTTCCGCTACCTCAAACAGATACCCTACCGGCGCAG
>Ga0210085_1000185_pt1 | contig 27999 bp, 21 predicted proteins | sample China_Galinas_PW_5_FD_184866 | JGI IMG/M metagenome (GOLD analysis project Ga0210085, IMG submission 184866) | Wetland microbial communities from San Francisco Bay, California, USA, that impact long-term carbon sequestration - China_Galinas_PWC_D1... | ecosystem: Environmental > Aquatic > Marine...
GGCTTGCCTTTTCAGCTGATAAGGCCCCAGCAATGGCTGAAAAGGCCTCGGCAATGCAGAATCAGGAACTGATGATTACCGGGACCATCAATAATGCCAATCAAATCGTGGCTAAAGATGGCCAAATTTTTAGTGTAGCTGACACCAAAGAAGGCAAGGAACTCTTGACTCATGTCGGGATGAATGTTCAGGTAAAGGGAACCGTAATGGAAAGTGAGGGGAAGAAACAGATCTCCGTTTCGGCCTATGAAATCATAAAAAAATAACCAATCATCCTTTGGCAAAGGCAGCAACAAAAGCAGGGGGGAAAATTCCCCCCTGCTTTTGTTATATTGATTAGGGGTCGGGGAGTTTTTCTAAACACCCGCTCCATGGATAATCTTTTTTTAAACCGCATGAACTCGCGGCAAGGGATCATAAAGAAAAAACAGGAAACTATCTTTTAAGTATCAATAGGTTCTTTGCATCATTTTAAAATTCTTTTAAAGCTACAATTCCAGTATACGCCTGTTTTTTCTAACGATCCCTAAGCCACTCAGACAGCATCCGATTTAAATAAAGATCATCCATTCCGCTCTCCGAGGCGTAGGCTCTACGAGCCGGAGGCTAATATTCAAGGATTTAGGAGAAAAACTCCCCGACCCCTATATTGATAGAAAATAAAGAATAGAAACTTGAATGGTTCACATTCCTAAGTTGAGCGATTTTCAAGTTTGCCGTAGATAAGCAAGTTGAGCGTAGCGAAATCCCGCTATGCGGGGGAAGATGTTGTTTTGCTATAATCGTCTATGCGGAACAGCATCTGACGCAGTAGATGCGGTGAAATTGGAAATCCCGTAGGGTTTCAAATTATTGAAATTCAAAATGTCAAAATACCTTAAAAATATTATTTAAATAACCATTTCAAAAATTTGAAACGCTCAGCTTAGGACATTAAAAGATGGCGAAATGCCATGGGGTCATCCCGATACATTTTTATTGACTTTTTGTAACCCAATTGGTCGACAATTTGTATTCCTTTTCTTAAGTGGCGGTATTTTTTGAACTTAACTTTGGTTTTAATGTCCGATTCAATCAAGGAATCGGGTAGGTCAGGAATATATTTTTCAACGGTTGACGGCAGTAACGCGTATACCAGCCCTCCGACAATCGCTTCTTCCACACAAATCCAATCTTCAACGATGGCCTCTACTTCGTTTAAGGTTTTAGCCTCACTATTTTCGATTCTATCCTGGATCGAGCTTTCAGTATATTGTCTTAAAAGGATATGGAGTGTTTCTTCGACAGGTGTTATTAACGCTGTATATGGATTTTTTGCACTGTTCTGCCAGATGGTATAATGATCCCTCGTAAATTCAAAAGATCCGTTTTCGTTTAAAGAGATATAGCTGGAATAAGAACCGACTTCACCCAGAAATATCTGACCTGTCAGCTCAACAGCGACCTCCTTATGATCTTTGTTTGAAAATATATAGGTGGCAACATATTCTTTGCCTAAATTATGCACAATAAATGCATTGATGCCTTTTGTTACTGAGTTTTCAGGCTTGGAAACACCCAATGTATGAATGGTGATATACGGATTCTTAAATTTCGTAAGTCTCAAAACGTCATTGATGACGTCATTACAATACCTTTCAAATACGGCAGTATATTCTTCTCTAGTCTCCGGAACATACATGAGCCGGTGTGAAATATTTTTCAGGCGCCATTGAACGGGTTGGCCATCGAGATCTGCCTGAATCTTCTTGATAACGTCAGGGTGTTGATCGAAAAATTCAATGCTTGATTTATGCAACTCTTTATCAAAAGATTTTTCAAAGTCGTTTAATGCGAAAAAGGGACCTTGTTGGTCTTCAAGTTTAATCTGATCTAACAAAATTGAATAATTTTTCGATGAATCAGACGCAAAAATTGCACCAGCCACACAGATGACAAATAAGACGGGAAAAATGATAAGCGGGTAATATATTGTTTTTGGATGCATTTGTTGCCGAATATTGAGTTATGATTAACGCTCTATATACTTTTATCGGCATTGAGTATAATTTCTGAACATAAAAATTCATGGGGAAATTGTTCGACTTAGTACATGTATTCGTAAATACGTTTAACTTGGTTTATTTATTCTATATCGTAATTATGAATTAGAGCACTTAGGTATGAAGTTTAAGCTGAATGAAAACGAAAGAGGGATGGTTTTCGGGTTGAATAGGTTGCAGGGTCAGCAACCTATTTCTCTCTGAAATCGGCGAGTTTGATATTGTATTTTTTTATAAGTTCATAAACATCCGCACGATATTTTCCGGCCAGTTGAGCTGCCTGGCTGACGTTGCCTTTGGTCAGTTCAAATAGCTGGATAAGATAATTTTTTTCAAAATTTTCTTTAGCATCTTTAAATGATTTTAAACTTTCTGGATGAACGTTCTGGGTTTGAAGGATGAGATCCTCTGTAATGACATTGTGTTTCGCCATGGCCATGGCACATTCAATGGTATTTTCGAGCTCTCTGATGTTGCCCGGCCACGGATAAGAGATCAGTTTTTGCATGGCATCGGTTGAAAACGCGTTTACATTTTTCCCCATTTCCTCGGAATGTTTTTTTAAAAAATGCCTGGAAAGTATCGGGATATCCTCTTTTCTCTCATTGAGTGTGGGTAGTTTTATCGGAATGACATGAATACGATAATAAAGATCCTCTCTGAATCGGCCGTTTTTGACCTCTTGTTCGAGATTTTTATTGGATGCAGCGATGATTCTTGCATTCATTTTTTCAATCTGTCTTCCCCCTACAGAATAAAATTCCTTTTCCTCTAAAACTCTCAAGACTTTGACCTGCATGGAAAGGGGCATTTCAGATATTTCGTCCAGAAAAAAGGTGCCAAAGGCAGCCTCGGCAATAAGGCCTTTTTTACTTTTGTCAGCCCCGGTAAATGCACCTTTCTCATATCCGAAAAGTTCGCTTTCCATAAGATTTTCCGGTATGGCCGCGCAATTTAGAGCAATAAAGGGATGATCCTTTCTGTCGCTTGCAACATGCAAGGTTTTTGCGATCAACTCCTTTCCGGTGCCGCTTTTCCCCTCAATATATACATTGGAATCCGTTGCAGCCGCCAGTGTGACCTGTTCGAAAACGTTTTTCATCTTTTCACTTCTACCGATGATATTATCAAACCCGTACTTTTCTTTGACCAAGCGCTGCAATTGTTTCACTTCTTTTGACAGCTTACTGGTTTCCAGACAGTTGTTTATCTGCATGAGCAGCTCATGACCGTCAAACGGTTTGGTTAAATAGCTATGCGCTCCCTTTTTCATAGCCTCAACGGCGCTGTTAATTGTTCCATACGCAGTGAGAATGATCACGGGGAGGTCGGGAATGATATGGCGGATATTTTGCATCAGCTGGATACCGTCTTGATCGTCAAGTTTCAGATCGATCATTGCCAGATCGAACGGTTCTTGTTCGGCCAGTTTCAGGGCCTTTTCCACACCGGTGGTCTTTGTAACCTGGTATCCTCCGGATTCAAGTCGCATCTGGATGACCTGAAGAATATTCCGGTCATCATCAACAACGAGTATTTTTCCTTTATGGTCGTCCATTATGTTCCTGTCCAATTGCTGGAAGGGCCTCTCTTTTCTTTTTATCAATACCCAAATCAATCTCTTTTAAACGTTTTATCTGATTTTGTAAATTTATTATCTGTTTTTTTTCTGTTCTCTGTTCATTTTCCAGCAAATCTACCTTTTCTGCATAGTTCATGTTCTGATTTAAAAGCCAAATCCAGATTTTTGCTTTGTCTTTAAAAACGGATTCAGGATATTCTTTGACGAGTTTTTTAAAAAAATGAATCGATATGCCATAATTCACATAGGTGTATTCCGGATTGGCATATATCAAGCCCATCATATAAAGTGCATGGCCGCCGTATTTTTGAGGAAAACGGTGCAACATTTCTTGACTTTTTTTTAATGATGTCAAGAAATCGCCATTGGAAAAAGACAATTTTGCCTCAAATAAAAGCTGGTTCGCTTCACTGTACTGATTAACCGAAAACGGATCTTCATTATACAGGTTATAATAAGGGGCGCATCCGGTTCCGGCAAGTAAAAGGCTCATCCAACAGGCAATGTAAAGAAAAAAGTGCTTCCTTTGCCGGGAATACTTTCTACCCATATTCTCCCTCCATGTACTGTAATTATGTGTTTTACAATGGAAAGACCGAGACCCGTACCTCTGACGGTTTCTTTCCCGCTCTCTACCCGTTTGAATTTGTCGAATATTTTATAAAGATTTTTTTCGTGAATGCCACAACCTGTATCCGAAACCGATACTTCGACTACCTTATCGTCGTGTTTTTTTAAAGTGGTACTTACTATAACCGATCCTTTTGCATCCGTATATTTTAAAGCATTTGCGACTAAATTTTCAAGTAATTGGCTGACCCTTTCGGAATCCATCAAGATTTCCGGGAGCTTGGGCGGTGGAGTGAATTCGAGCGTAATATTTTTCCGCTGAGCAATGGGAGCCAGTTTCAAAATACACTTTTGTATGAGGTGGATCAGATCGGTGTGATTGAAATGATACTCCATCATTTTTGCTTCCATACGGGACAGATCCAGGATTCTGTTGACCGATACAATAAGTCGTTCGCATTCATCGTTGACAATGGTTAATAATTCATCTCGACTTTTGGGATTGTCGGTAAATGTTCCATCAATCAATAATCTCGAAGCTTCCCTTATAACGGTCAGCGGCGTACGAAGTTCATGGGATACGTGACTGATGAAATCTTCTTTCATTTCAGCCAGTTCCTTCAGCTTATCACACATTGTATTGAAATCGTTTGCTAAATCTTTTATTTCAGGAGGTGAGGCGATATCGAGAATCTTTTCGAATTTGCCTTTTGCAATATCTTTTGTTTTTTTCTGTAACAACAATATGGAGCGATTGATGCTCCGGGTATTAAAAAATGAGATCAAAATACCAAAAATAATTGAAAGTCCGGCAGCAATGGATGTGGTTTTAAAAACATTGGTGCTGATTTCGCTGGATATTTTTATCTTTTCGTCTCTATCGGATTTTGCCGACCATATGATATATTTGAAATTGTTATTGATTTCTTCAACAATTTTTTCTTTTTGAATTTGATATTCCTTATATGGATATGCTCGGCCTTTGTTAATGTTTTCGATTTCCTGGGTGAAGATGGAAAAATATTCGTTGCAAAGCCGATTGATTTCAATAAATCTTTCTTTTTTCCCGGTACCGGCGATATGAAAAATTTTAATTTTCTTATTTCCAGGACCCGTTACCAGCAGCCCCAGTTGCTCAATGTCTCTATTGAATTCCTCTTTGATCTTAAGAAAATGTTGATAAAAGTCATTGTCTTTGGAAATAAGGTATTTCTTTTCGAAACTGACCATTGAAAACATATTGTTCGAAAGGCGTTCGGTCAGACGAACCGTCTGACCATCAACGGATGAAGCCGCGCGCGTGAGGCGTGCCAACTGGTTGAGCTTAATGGTTACAAAGATGACCAGAAACAATACGAGCATCATTATGGCAAGATATCCGAAAGTCAGTCGTTTGAAGATTGTAAATTTCATGGTGATATAAAAATCGGCAAGCTTTCTTGAAGAATAGACAATAAAACTCAATCACATGCGCGGTAAGCTCTTTAGATGGTATTTTGTTGTCCAGGATGGTGTGACAATCCTGGATTAACGGATAAAACTCCTCCTTTTTTGAATACGTGTATATAAAAAAATGCGGTTTATATGTCAACAAAACATTGAATGAAGACATTCTGATGGACATAAAAAAATGCTTAACCACATTCTGCACCATAAGTTTTCGCAATTTGACAATGTATTGATGGTTCATGTATATATGCATCAAACCAAGCTTACATTTAATTGATCGTGATCATATTTGCTTAATTATTTCCCAATATGCCATGAAACCTATTGTTGCCATAGTGGGTCGTCCCAATGTGGGTAAATCGACCTTTTTTAATCGTGTAACCGGAACAAGGAAGGCCCTTGTTGATAACTTCCCCGGTGTTACAAGGGACCGCCATTACAGTGATGCCGTCTGGAATGGGGTTGATTTTACACTGGTCGATACCGGCGGATTTCCGGGTGGTGATGAGGATAACTTTGCCCATAAGATACGTTCACAAATCCTTCAGGCCATCGAAGATGCGGATGTTATTATTCTTTTGCTGGACGGCAAGAGCGGAATTTCCCCATTTGACGAAGATGTTGTGAGGATCCTTCGCCCCCTGTCACAACCGGTCTTTTTTGCCGTCAATAAAATTGACGGGGTCGAACAGGAGGTTAAACTTTATGATTTTTATAAGCTCGGGATAAAGAAATTATACCCTATTTCTGCTGAACACCGTTATGGGATCACGGATTTTTTAGATGACCTGACCGAGATTCTGCCAAAAACAGATATCGAAGAAGACCGTGACGTTGTTCGATTGGCGGTGGTGGGGAAGCCGAATGTCGGAAAATCATCTTTGATCAACCGGATGTTAGGGCAACAGCGCCTGCTTGTCAGCGATATGCCCGGGACAACACGTGATGCCATTGATTCTCTTTGTAAAATCAATGAAAAACCATACCTTCTTATCGATACGGCAGGTATTCGCCGTAAGGCACGGGTGTCAAAAAAGCTTGAAAAATTTTCAATTATCAAAGCATTAAGAAGCCTTGACCGGTGTGATGTTGCGCTGATTGTCATTGATGCCCATCAAGGGATAACAGAACAGGATATCAATATTGCAGGGTATGCCTTTGACCGTGGATGTGGTTGTATTTTATTATTAAACAAATGGGATCTTGTTGAAAAAGACAGCAAAACTTCAAAAGAATATTATGACCGGCTAAGAATGCAAGCCAAATTTTTAAGCTTTGCACCGATGACAACCATTTCAGCATTAACAGGCCAAAGGGTCTTTAAGATATTTGATATTGTTGAAGACGTATTTAAACAATACACATTGCGGATGGGGACCGGACAGCTCAACAGGGTATTCGAGCAAGCAATTTTGCAGAACGAACCATCACTTTACAGAGGAAGGCGCCTTAAATTTTATTATGCGACCCAGATATCAACCAGGCCGCCGACATTCGTTTGTTTTGTAAACTATCCGGATGCCGTCCATTTTTCCTACAAACGATACCTTATGAATCAGATCAGGGATAAGGCAGGGCTTGACAAGACACCGATCCGAATCATTTTCCGCAAACGGACAGGCAAGCCCAAAAGATGATACTGGACTTTGGATGCTGGATAATTGTGGGGGTGGGGTGTTTTTATAAATAGCCGCTCCATGGATGATCTTTTTTTAAACCGCATGAACTCGTGGCAAGGGATCGTAAAAAAGAACAGGAAGCTATCTTTGAAGAATTAATAGATTCGCGGCACCTTATTAAAATTTCTTTTAAAGATACGATGTCGGCATGCGCCTGTACTTTCTAACGATTCCTAAGCCACTCAAACAGCATCCGGTTTAAAAAAAGATCATTCATGCAGCTTTCTGAGGCGTAGGCTTATCTGCCGGAGGCTATGACTAAAGGATTAACGATGGATTTGTTTGAATACCGCGCCAAAATGGATGGTTATGTTTTGCGACCTCTTGCGGACAGAATGCGTCCTGTAAGCATTGACGAGTTCATCGGACAAAGGCATGCTGTTGGAGAGGGGACACTGATACGGCATGCCATTTTGAAGGATCGGATTTTTTCCATGATATTATGGGGTCCGCCGGGATGCGGTAAAACAACCCTTGCCAGAATCGTCGCAAGCCATACCCATTGTCATTTTGTTCATTTTTCTGCGGTGCTGTCAGGCGTTAAAGAGATCAGGTCGGTTATTGAGGATGCAAAAAACCAACAGAAACTTTTTAGAAAAAAAACCGTTCTTTTTGTGGACGAAATTCATAGGTTCAACAAAGCGCAGCAGGATGCATTCCTTCACCATGTGGAGAGCGGTCTCATCACCTTAATTGGTGCAACCACCGAAAATCCATCGTTTGAAGTGATTCCGCCCCTCTTGTCCAGATGCCGTGTGATAGCGCTCAATTCGCTTTCTGACGAAGATATTACCGCCATTATGCGAAACGCCTTTAATGACAAGGATAGGGGTCTTGGGGACATGAATTTGATTTTCGATGAGGATGCACTTTCTCATCTGGTCCGAATATCAGACGGCGATGCCCGGACAGCACTCAACAGCCTTGAAACAACGGCATCTCTCATCGCATCGAGTCGCGAAGATCCATCAAAGGAAAAGCCCATAAATATAACGCTTCAAGATGTAGAACGTGTCCTGGAACGAAAAGCGCTCTTGTATGATAAAACCGGTGATGAACACTATAATCTTATCTCTGCATTTCATAAGAGTTTAAGGGGAAGCGATCCGGATGCTGCAGCCTATTGGCTCGGTCGAATGCTGTCTGCCGGAGAAGATCCTCTTTACGTTGCACGAAGAATGGTCAGATTTGCGTCCGAAGATATCGGAAATGCCGACCCTCATGCCATAGGCGTGTCGTTGAATGCCATGGAGGCTTTTCGGTTTCTCGGCCATCCGGAAGGAGAACTGGCGCTTGTTCAGGCTGCCGTCTATCTGGCGACGGCCCCGAAAAGCAACAGCATATACACCGCTTACGGAGCGGTCAAAGCGGCAATAGACCAACATGGTGCTTTGCCGGTTCCTTTGCATATTCGCAATGCGCCCACATCGTTAATGAAGGAAATGGGTTACGGCGAAGGCTACAAGTATGCGCATGATTTCCGGGATGCCTATGTCCACCAGGACTATTTGCCGGAAAAACTAAAAAACCGACATTTTTATAAGCCTACGGACAGAGGTTATGAAAACCATATTAAAGAGTTGCTTAAAAAATGGCGGGATTTGAAGCGACAGAAAGAAAATACAAAAAAAATCAGTAAATGATCCGTGCTTGTTCACAAAATACACTTGCACTTTTTTTACAGCGGTGCACCGGACTACTGAGCAAAGGTCAATAGCATATGTGATGTAGCGGATACCGTGAAGTCTGTTGCCATCATGACGCTCAGGACGGCTATGGTCAGAATGGAGAAGACAAACAGCTTTTTAGCCCATATGCGTTCATCGGATTTCTTAAAACCTGCCAGGGCCATGGACAGCCAGGACAGGCCCATCGCGGCCGCTACTGCAAGATAGATGTAACCGGTATACCCGCCGACGGTCAGCATCAGCGTGGCAACCGTAAAGGCCAGTATATAGGAGACGATATGCCTTTTTGTCGCCGGCATTCCCAGATGGACAGGCAGTACAGGTATCCCGGCGGCGGTGTAATCTTTAACGCGGTAAATGGCGATGGCATAACAATGGGGCATTTGCCATAAACTGAAGATCGACAGTAATATTATCGCTCCCATGTCAAATTGGTTGCTGACCGCGCAATACCCTGCAAGGGGGGGTGCGGCCCCCGCCAAGCTGCCTATCAGCGTGCTATATACGGAATTGCGTTTCAGATACAGGCTGTACACCATTACATAGATCGCAAAACCGATGAGCACGATGCCTACGGATAGCATGTTTGTTGATACCCGGAGCAGCATGATACCGACCATGCCCAGCAGCGATGCATAGAAGACAGCGGCTTTCTGCGACATCAACCTTTGGGCGAGAATGCGATTACGTGTCCGGGCCATTTTTCGGTCTAAGTTTCTATCGATACAGTTGTTAAAGACGCAGCCTGAAGCGACAACAAGGGATATGCCGATGATGGTCGACAGCAAAACGACAATATCAATTTGTCCTTTGGAAGCAAGAAGAAAGCCGCCTGCTGCGGTGACCAGGTTGCCGAAGATGATCGTCGGCTTGGTTACGAGGATATATTTTTTGATCACGTCAGGCATGGTCACATCATGCGATAATTGAGATCGGCCATGATCCAGAGTGTCAACCCGACAAAGAGGATCATGATCAGCAAGGTGATTATCAGGGCCAACACATTCCAACGCGCCGTAGAAGTGGTATCCAGGTGCAGGAAGTAGTGCAGGTGCACCAGGATCTGCAAAATGGCCGCGCCAAAGATTCCGAATGATACGGTCCACCGGGGCAATTCCCCGCTCTGCATCACCAGCGCAAAGGCAATGGCGGTCAGCACAATCGAAAGAATAAATCCAATGGTGTAGGACTTGAAGCTTCCCCGGCCTGCGCCTGCGCTGTCGATTGGTGTCCGGTTCATCTACATTACCCCCATCAGATAGACAATGGTAAAGACGCCCACCCATACAACATCCAAAAAATGCCAGAAGATACTCAAGCGTATCAGTCTGGATTGGACAGGTGCGGACAACCCCTTGGCGATGATCTGACCCATCATCACCGACATCCAAATCAAGCCGAAGGCGACATGACTCCCGTGGGTGCCGACCAGGGTGAAAAAAGCCGAAAGAAAGGCACTCCGCTCCGGTCCGTTGCCGTCAAGAATCATATGGTGGAATTCATTGATTTCCATGGCAAGGAATCCGAGGCCGAGCAGAAATGTAACGAAGAGCCACCGCAAAACCAGATCCTTCCTGTTCTTGTTCATGGCCAGCATGGACAGGCCATAGGTTGCGCTGCTGAACAAAAGAAGCATGGTTTCACCGAATGTATAGGGCAGGTGAAACAGATCTTTGCCTGTAGGACCGCCGGCATAGTTATGACCCAAGACCGCATAGGTCGCAAAGATCGTCGCAAACAGGACGAGATCGCTCATAATGTAAATCCAGAACCCGAAGGCCTGGTTCTCAATGGTATCCGGGTGTTCAAATTCACCGGAAGAAACTGCGTTGAAGGTTGAAGTGTCAGTTATCATCGGTTACACCTGTGGTAAAATTTCCGGCATTGCCTATTCGCCTGTCGGACGGGACATCGCTGCGGCTGTTGCCAACTCCCGATAGTGCAGATTTTCGATTCGTTCCACTTCGGCAGCGGGCACCGTGTATTCCGTGTCGTCATCGGCTGACCGGATGATTACCGAGACAAGCATGCCCAGGGCGCTGATGGCAGCCAGCCACCAGATGTACCAGACCATGGCGAATCCGAATATGAAAGACAATATGCCGTTAACAAAACCTGCCGCGGTGTTTTTCGGCATGTGGATGTCATGGTATCGATCCGGTTTCAGATATGTAATGCCTTTTTCCTTCATGTCCGTAAAAGCGTCGATACCGTGCACCTCGGGCGTTGTTGCAAAGTTATAGACGGCCGGTGGTGAAGCCGTCGTCCATTCCAGGGTACGGCCGTCCCAGGGATCGCCGGTCAGATCCCGTGCGGTATGGCGTTCTTTGATGCTTACGACCAGTTGAATCGTTTGACAGAGGACGCCGATCAGGATCAGGGCAAGGCCGCCGGCCGCGATGATCAGATAGGGCTGCCAGGCCAGGTTGTCGTAATGGACCATGCGGCGGGGCATGCCCATGAGACCCAGAACATACAATGGGATAAACGCAAGACAGAAACCTATCAGCCAGGACCAAAATGTCCGTTTACCCCACTTTTCGTTCAGGGTAAACCCTATGGACTTCGGAAACCAGTAGGCATAGCCTGCAAGGTAGCCGAAAAGCGATCCGGTAATCAGCATTGTGTGAAAGTGCGCTATCAGAAACAGGCTGTTGTGAAGCACGAAGTCGGCGGGCGGCGATGCCAGCAGCACGCCCGTCATGCCTCCGGTAGTAAAGGTCATGATGAATCCGAGGGTCCAGAACATCGGCGTAGTGAACCGTATGCGGCCGCGGTACATGGTAAAAAGCCAGTTGAAGATTTTTACCCCGGTGGGAACTGCGATGATCATGGTCGTAATGCCGAAGAAGATATTGACGTTGGGGCTGGCACCCATGGTGAAAAAATGGTGCAGCCAGACGGAAAAGGAAAGGACCATGATCGCCATGGTGGCAAGCACCATCGAGGTATAGCCGAACAACGGTTTTCCGGAAAAGGTGGCAACAACCTCAGAAAAGATGCCGAAAGCCGGCAGAACCACGATATAGACTTCGGGATGGCCCCAGATCCAGAACAGGTTGGTATACATCATCATATTGCCGCCGAGCGCGTTGGTAAAAAAATGCATGCCCAAATAACGATCGAGGGTCAACATGGCAAGGGCGGCGGTCAGAACGGGAAATGAAAGAACCATGAGTACGGCGGTACATAAAACAGTCCAGACGAAGATCGGCATTCGCATGAGCGTCATGCCGGGAGCCCGCATCTTCAAGATGGTGACGAGAAAGTTGATGCTGGTCATCAGTGAGCCGACACCGGCAATCTGGAAAGCCCATATCCAATAGTCCACACCTGTACCGGGGCTGTATTTCAATTCCGTTAAAGGAGCATATCCGGACCAGCCGGCCTTGGAAAATTCGCCCACTCCCAGCGATACCATAACCAGCAAGGCAGCGGCTGTGGTCAGCCAGAGGCTGACCGAATTCAAAAAGGGAAACGCCACATCCCTGGCGCCGATTTGTAGCGGTATCACAATGTTCATCAATCCGACCATAAACGGCATGGCCACGAAGATGATCATAATCGTGCCGTGTGCGCTGAATACCTGGTTGAAGTGATCGGGAGGCAGAAAGCCGTGCGACATGCCTGCGGCAAGCGCCTGCTGTGATCGTATCATGACGGCATCGGAGAGACCGCGAAGCATCATGACCAGTGCCAGGATAATATACATGATGCCGATCCTTTTGTGGTCGACACTGGTCAGCCACTCTTTCCAAAGGATGGTCCACTTTCGGTAGTAAGTAATCAGGGCCAGGATCACCACGGCCAGCAGAATCGAACCGCCCACGGCACCCATAACGATCGGATCATGGTAAGGTATCGCAGAAAGGCCTAACTTTCCGAACATATCAACTTCCCTCCAAAGCGCCGGTTTTGATGTGCATGGAGCCGGATTCCTCATTCATGGCGCCGGGATTCATGTCCATGGTTTCATTGTATTTGCGCATGATGTAATCGAACAGATCGGGCTTGACCGAAGAGAAATGCGACACGGGGTAATCGGAGCTCGGTTTTTGGATTTTCTCATAACGTGCCAGATCGAGTTTGTCTGCGGATTGTTTGACTTTCTGAACCCAGGCTTTGTATTCTTCCCGGGAAACGGCAATGGCCTTGAAGTTCATATCGGCAAAACCGCGGCCGCTTAATTGCTGGTTCTGACCGGCATAGACGCCGGGTTCATCGGCCAAGAGATGCAACCGGGTCTGCATGCCGGCCATGGCATATATCTGGCTGCCGAGTTGCGGAATGAAAAAAGAAGTCATTACCGTGTCGGAAGTGATTCTGAAGCTCAGCGGGACATTGGCAGGGAAAACGAGTTCATTGACGATGGCAATATTCTGGTCCGGGTATATAAAGAGCCATTTCCAATCCAAAGAGACAACCTCGATGTTGATGGGCTTAACGCCGGTATCAATGGGCTTATAGGGGTCCAGGCGGTGAGTGGTATTCCAGATCAGGATCCCGAGGACCGTGATAATGATAGTGGGGACCAGCCAGATGACCAATTCGATTTTGCCTGAACGGCTCCATTTCGGCATATAGGTCGCTTTAATGTTGGAGGCCCGGTATTTCCTGGGAAACAAGAAAACCATGATAAAAACCGGAATGACGACAATCAACATGAGCGCGATGGACGCAATAATGACAAATCGCTCGGCATCACCGATGGGTCCTTTGGGATTGAGCAGGAGTATGTCGCTGCAGCCTCCGAGAAAAAACGCAGTGCATAGCGACAATAATCCGATAAAAACCCAATCGCTTTTTTTATTCATTCATCCACCCCGGCGTCTGAAAAGTTTTTGCGTTTATCTCTTAATTTTTCTTTTAACAAAGGCAAAGCAAACCGTCAATCGTATTTATTCCCTAATTTTTTTGCAGCCTAAAGAAAGTGACAGGTATCTCCGGTTTCATGGAGCCGGGCTTTAAGCAAGGCTATACCGTTGATCTTTCGGCGGATCGGCTTCCAAGAACAGGTTTGGTTCAAAGATTTCCCTTATTCAAACCCATGTTTCGGAAAAGAGCTTGACACCGATATAAAATAAAAATACAAAACACGTTTATACTTTGAAGGCTTATCAAATTTAGGCTCGGTTTTAGCCATTGGAGTTCAAAGCGTGGAACAGGTTACGGGAATCGTCATCATTGTCGGAAACTACGGAAGCGGGAAAACCGAAGTTTCCATAAACCTTGCCGTGCATCAAAGGCGTGCCGGCGTTGATGTAAAGATCGCGGATCTCGATCTGGTTAACCCTTACTTCAGAACCAGAGAAGCGAGAAAACCGCTTTTGAAGATGGGGATTGAGGTGGTGGTGCCCGAGGAGAAATATCTTCAGGCCGATCTACCCATTTTGAGCCCTGCCGTCGCAGGATTAATCCGTCATCCGGTGGATTTGACACTGATTGACGCCGGAGGCAACGATGTGGGAGCAACCGTCCTTGCAGCACTGGCCGATTCTTTTAGCAATAAACTTGTTCATATGTTGCAGGTGGTGAATCCCTTTCGGCCGTTCACTGATACCATTGAAGGCTGCTTGAAAATGCGTAGTGAGATTGAAAGGGCTTCGAAAATGACCATCGATGGAGTCATCGGCAATGCAAACCTGATCGATGAAACTTCGGTTGATGATATATACAACGGATATGATTTTGTTAAAGCATTATCCGTAGAAGGTCGACTGCCGTTAGAGTTTATTACTGTCTCTGTGGAACTGTTGCCCGAGATAGATATGGGACGTTTTTCCTGTCCGGTGCTCCCCATAGAAAGACAGCTTGTTCCACCGTGGAAAAAAGCCGTAGAACTAAAAAAATAAATCGTTCGTTGTTAAGCTCGTAACTTAGGGGCTTCGCTCCAATTGGAATGATGGAATATTGGAGTAATGGGTTATAGGGCAATGCAATTTTGGGTAAATAGTAAAATTTGTGTCGAGGAAAAAAAATAAAATGGATAAGATCCTTTTAAAAACCAACCTTCCAGTATTCCATCATTCCATAATTGCATATCCGAGGCAAGCGTTCAATTTTCAAAAATGTCCTATATTTTCATTAAGTTGTAGAAATTCAGAGACGTTAAACTATAGAGGGGTTAGAATACATGCCATATAAACATATCATCGACAAGGATCGATGCAAAGGATGCGGGCTGTGTGTGGCCGTTTGCCCAAAGAATGTTCTGGAACTGTCCGATGAAGTGAATGCGATGGGCTATTTCCCTGCGTATCAGGCACGTCCTGGAGACTGTATTTTTTGTACGACCTGCTGTATCATGTGTCCTGATGTGGCCATCACCATAACCAAAGTCGTTGAAGAAACTCAAGAAGCGGAAGAATAGCTGGAGGGAAAATATGGGTAAAATTTTAATGAAAGGGAACGAGGCAATTGGAGAGGCCGCAATCCGGGCTGGATGCCTCAATTATTTTGCTTATCCAATTACCCCTCAATCTGAAGTTGCCGAATACCTTTCTCGCCGAATGCCGGAAGTAGAGGGTGTATTTTTACAAGGTGAAAGTGAAGTCGCCGTGGGATATATGCTTTTTGGAGCTGCCGGAAGTGGTGAAAGGGTTTTTACAACATCATCAAGTCCGGGGATAAGCCTGATGAGTGAAGCGCTCAGTTATATCTCATCTGCCGAGCTTCCGGCCGTTTTTGTCAATATTGTCCGGGGCGGCCCGGGTTTGGGGGGGATATTGCCGTCCCAAGCGGATTATTTTCAGGCCACAAAAGGTGGAGGGCATGGTGATTACAGGTTGCTCGTCATGGCGCCGGCAAGTGTTCAGGAAGCCGTTGATATGGTCATGATGGCATTCCCTTTGGCGGAAAAGTACCGAAACCCGGTGATGATTTTAGGAGACGGTTTGATCGGGCAAATGATGGAGCCCGTTGAATTTTCAGATCACCTTAAATCCGAACCGAGCAATAAAGACAGCTGGGCAACAAACGGTATGGACACCCGTAACAGCAAGGAACGCAATTTGGTTAAATCTCTTTTTTTAGATGCACAACTTCTGGAAGAACATAATTTGGCCTTAAAGGCCAAATACGATCGTATGAAGCAAGAAGAGATTCGATATGAACCGTATAACATCGATTCGGACTACCGGGCACTTATTGTGAGTTACGGCACCATGAGTAGGGTGTGCAAGACGGCCATTGACAATATGAAGACCGAAGGCCTTGAAGTGGCCATGATAAGGCCCCAGACCCTTTTTCCATTTCCTATAAATCCGATAAGGGAAGCAGCGTCAAAAGAGGGCTGCGAGGCTGTTATCAGTTTTGAGCTCAGCATGGGACAAATGGTTGAAGACGTCGAGAGAAGCGTTCAGGGGAAATGTCCGGTTTACTGGCATGGAAAAGCAGGTGGAGAAATACCCACACCTGAAGAAGTTATTGAAAAGGTCAGATTATTTGCTCAAGTTTCGCACCCTTAACTTCGGTTTCAGCAACACCGATACAGTGTCGCAGGTTGGGAAATTTTTTAGGAGAAGACATCATGGCAAAAACATACAAGAAACCCGAGGCGCTTTCCGATCAGCATACCCATTACTGCCCGGGCTGCACCCATGGGATTATTCACCGATTGGTGGCTGAAGTTATCGACGAGCTGGGTATTCGGGGCAGAACCGTCGGCATTGCACCGGTTGGGTGTGCTGTGTTGGCCTATAATTATTTCACATTCGACTTTCAAGAGGCTGCCCACGGTCGAGCGCCGGCCATGGCAACCGGTATTAAAAGGGTTCGTCCGGACCTGATAGTTTTTACTTATCAGGGGGACGGCGATCTTGCAAGTATCGGAATGGGAGAAATCATACATGCGGCCAACCGGGGAGAAAAGTTTACCACAATATTTGTGAACAATACGGTCTACGGCATGACCGGCGGTCAGATGGCACCGACGACACTGCCGGGGCAGCGTACCACAACGTCTCCTGCAGGACGCAATGTTGAGGACGTTGGTATGCCCTTCAAAATTGCCGAATTGATCTCAGGCCTTCAAACGCCTGCCTATATTTCAAGGCAAACCGTTTTGAAACCGAAATATATTGTCAGGGGTAAGAAAGCAATTAAAAAGGCGTTCCAGTATCAAATGGAAGGCCGTTGTTTCAGCCTGGTAGAGTTTGTCAGCACGTGCCCGACCAACTGGGGAATGACGCCGGTGGAGTCGATTCAGTGGGCAGAAGAAAATATGCTTCCCTATTATCAACTGGGCGAATTTAAAACACCCGATTAAATCGAGGAGGACTGAATGCAAAAAGAAGTGATGTTTGCCGGCTTTGGTGGACAGGGCATTCTGTTGATAGGGAATATCCTTGCACACACTGCCATGGAAGAAGGTTTTGAAGTTGCCTGGGTTCCGTCATATGGTCCGGAGATGAGGGGTGGTACCGCCTATTGTCTGGTGGTTATCAGCAACAGGTCCATCGGTTCACCCATTATCAAGAATCCCATGCATCTTATTGCCATGAATCGTCCTTCTTTGGAAAAATTTGCACCGGTGATTAAGCCAAACGGTGTTGTGGTGATTAACAGCTCATTAATCCCCGTATCCTCGGGTCGTGATGATGTTGATGAGTTGCTGGTGCCGGCAAACGATATTGCAAGGGAGCTGGGGAGTACAAAAGTGGCCAATATCGTGGCGCTTGGCGCTTTCGTTGCCCGCAGCAAAATTGTCGGTTTTGAACAGATGCGAGAGTGTGTTAAAGAACAGTTTGCTTCAAAGGAAAAGCTCATTCCCATCAATATGGCAGCGCTTGATGCGGGCAAAGAGGCTGCTAAGTTGAAGTAAGGCACAAACCATGAAACTTTCTGTTCCAGACTATATTTTATCGATAAAACCGTATACACCCGGGAAACCTATAGAAGAGCTCGAAAGAGAATATGGTATTGATGATTCCATAAAGCTCGCCTCTAATGAAAACCCTATAGGCCCATCCCCCATGGCGGTTGCCGCCATTAAAGAAGCCACTAAAAAACTGAACCGGTATCCCGATGGAAGCGGGCATGATCTTATTCGAAAAATTTCGAATAAGATCGGGTTTTCACCACAACACATCGTTTTGGGCAACGGCTCGGATGAAATTATCGGTATGCTTGCCTTTGCCATGCTTCAGCCGGGTGACGAGGTCATATTGCCTGCTCCTTCTTTTCTCATGTATGAAATAATGGTCCGTGGTGCCGGTGCAACACCGGTATCTGTTCCTTTGGCATGGTTGTCGATCGATCTGAAAGAAATACAGAAAAAGATGACTTCAAAAACCCGGATGATTTTTCTGTGTAATCCAAACAATCCCACAGGGACGGTTATTTCTAAAAGAGATTTTGAAAATTTTATGCAAGAGATCCCGCCTGAAGTGATTGTCGTGGTGGATGAGGCGTATATTGAATTTGTGCGGGATCAAAATTGTGTTAAAAGTTTGGAATATATGGATAATATCACGCCGCTGGTTACGCTTCGGACCTTTTCCAAAGCGTATGGTCTGGCCGGACTTCGTATCGGTTACGGCGTCATGCCGGTTGAGATTGCAGATGTTTTGAACAGAATAAGACTTCCTTTTAACACCAATTCTTTGGCTCAGGCAGGCGCAGGTGCAGCGCTTGAGGACACAATTTTCCTTGAAAAAGTCATGTCTTTGATCCATGAGGGTCTTGATTATCTATATGATGCTCTGGATACTTTGGGGGTAACCTATTTTTCTACGCAGACCAATTTTTTTCTGATCGATGTTCGTAAAGATTCTGATGAAATTTACGAAGATATGCTCCGACAAGGGGTTATTGTCAGATCCATGAAATCATATGGTTATTCCAATTATATTCGAATCAATGTCGGACTTCATGAAGAGAATGTCCGGTTTTTAAAAGCGCTTGAGAAAAGTCTGGCGTGAAAAAAATTCGCCTTCAGATTGTTAAGGGCTTGGAAAGTTTTTTTCTAACCCGTCGCTCTATGGATAATCTTTTTTTTAAAAGCGTGAACTCGTGGCAAGGGCTCGTAAATAAGGAACAGAAAGCTTTCTGTAGAAAATCAATGGGCCGCTGTACAATCTGCCATTTCATTTAACGATGTGATGTCGGCATTCGTCTGTTCTTTTTAACGATCCCTAAGCCACTCAAACAGCACCCGTTTTTAAAAAAGATCATCCATTCCGCTTTCCTCTCTCCGAGTTGTAGGCCCTACCCTCCGGCCTATAATCCCTATGAACTGGAAACGGAGGCGTTGGTCAATGTTCAATGTTTTAGAAGAAAAACACGCCGACTCCTGAAAATTATCGGCTGGCTAACGACTCAGACTCGCGCCTCAGTGTGCGTCAAAAAAGGAGATAATCCTTTGAAACAACTGCTTATTACCATAGACGGTCCTTCGGGAGCCGGTAAAACGACGGTTAGTCGGATACTGGCTGATCGTCTCGGGTACAGATATATCGACACCGGCGCCCTTTACAGAGGTGTCGCCCTGGCAGCCGTATCATCCGGTCTAAATCCGGATGACGATAACGGCCTCGAAAAGCTGTGCAATACTCTCAAAATACGTTTCGTGTTAGAAAAAAAGGGATTGCGGCTAATATTGAATGATTCGGATATTACCGATCAAATCAGGACCCCTGAAATAACAATGTTTGCCTCGGCTGTTTCTGCAAGGCCGGTTGTGAGGCGTTTTCTTTTGAATTTGCAAAGGGATTTGGGAAAAGAGAAGGGGGTTGTATTTGAAGGTCGTGACATGGGAACCGTGGTATTTCCGGGTGCTGATGTGAAGTTTTTTCTGGATGCATCTCCAAAAATCAGAGCCAAAAGGCGATACAACGAATTAAAATCAACAAACCCTCAACCATTAGAGGCGGTTGAAAAGGACATGTACCAAAGAGATGAAAATGACAGTACCAGGGATTTAGCGCCATTGAAGCCGGCAAAAGATGCGATTCGAATCGATTCAACCGATTTTTCAATTGAAACTGTTGTTGAGCGAATGATGACCATTATCGGAACTCCAACTTAGTGCTATAACACGAAAAGACAACCACCTTCTTTTATGCGTCCGTTCTTTCTGACGACCCTTAAACCACGCAAACAATCCCAGGCTTTTTAAAAAAAATTATCCGTGGCGTTGATATTGATGTGTTTACAACAAAAAGTTCCCGGCCCCCCAAATAATTTATTTAAAAATAATCATTGTCTTTTGGGAATGAGTCTGATAGCAAAAGCGTTTATGCTATATTTGGTTATAGCAAAATAAAACTAGTCTAGGGGGTATTGTATTTAATGGAAAATTTTGAAGCAAACAATTCAAACAAAAATTTGACGAATGAGACATCCGGTGAGCAATCAGGTGCGGAAGGCACTAAGGAACAAGACGTATTGAAAACAGATTCATCTGAAGAAGAAACACCATCTGATGATATTCAAGATCCGGTTAACAAGGTGGTAGATGCTCAGGAAACAACCTCAGACTCTAAAGAAGGTCAAGAAACAACCGGTGGTTCGGAAGAAGTTGCGGAAACAATCGGCGACTCGGAAGAAAGTCCTGTTACATCCGAAGGCTCTAAAGTAGCTGACAAGTCAACTGAAAGCATGGACGACATAATGGATATGTACGAGGAGAGCTTTAAGCGATTCGCTGAAGGTGAAGTTGTTACCGGAAGAATAATTTCCGTAGATAAGGATTATGTTCTTGTTGATATTGGGTACAAGTCAGAAGGGCAAATAAGGATTCAAGAATTTCAAGATGAGGACGGAAACTTAATCGCCACCGAGGGAGATTCGGTTGATGTCATGGTGGAATGGTGGGACGATGAAGAAGAGCGCGTTGTTCTTTCCAAAGAAAAAGCCGCTAAAGTAAAAGTATGGGAAGAGATTAAGAATTCTTACGATGAAGATCAAACTGTGGAAGGCGTTATCGTCAATCGCGTCAAGGGAGGATTTTCCGTAGACATTGGTGTTCAGGCATTTCTGCCCGGCTCGCAGGCGGATTTGCGTCCCATTCGCAACCTTGATGAAATGGTTGGGAAGACATTTACGTTCAAGATTCTAAAATATAATCGAAAACGGAGTAATATCGTTTTATCCAGGCGAATCATTCTTGAAGAAGAACGCGATTCCAAGCGATCTTCAACACTGGAGAACATAGAGGATGGAAAAATTGTCGAGGGCATTGTAAAGAATATCACCGAATATGGTGTATTTGTAGACCTTGGCGGTGTCGATGGTCTTCTTCATATTACGGACATTTCATGGGGACGGGTTAAACATCCATCGGAGCTTTTTTCAGTGGGTGACAAAATAACCGTGAAAATATTAAGCTTTGATATTGAACGGGAGAGAGTTTCTTTGGGAATGAAGCAACTTACCGAAGATCCCTGGTTGGCAGCCACAGAAAAATATCCCATCGGTTCCCGTGTTAATGGAAAGGTCGTCAGTCTAACAGATTATGGTGCATTTGTTGAGTTGGAGGAAGGTATCGAAGGACTGATTCACGTTTCTGAAATGTCGTGGACCCGAAAGATTCGCCATCCCTCCAAGGTTGTTTCCGTGGGCGATGTGGTTGATACTGTCGTGCTGGATATCAAGCCTGAAAGCAGACGGATTTCTTTGGGCATGAAGCAGGTTGTTCCCAATCCTTGGGATGTTATTAGTGAAAAGTATCCGGTGGGGACCACCATTGAAGGCAAAATAAAGAACATCACCGACTTCGGCCTTTTCATCGGAATTGGAGAGGGCATTGACGGGCTTGTACATATTTCCGATATTTCCTGGATAAAGCGGATAAAACATCCATCGGAGTTATATAAAAAAGGTGACGTGGTTCAGGCCATCGTATTAGATATTGAAAAAGAGAATGAGAGGTTTTCACTGGGGATCAAACAATTACAGGAAGACCCATGGAAAACGGTTGCTGAACGCTATGAGGTCGGAAAAGAAATTACTGGTACCGTGACCAATCTGACCGACTTCGGCGTTTTTGTAGAAATCGAAGAAGGAATAGAAGGGCTTGTGCACGTATCTGAAATTAGCAAAGAAAAGATAAAGACCCCCATCGGCAAATTCAGTATCAGCGATGTTATCACAGCCAAAGTTATGAATATTAACAGCCAGGAAAGGCGAATCGGACTTTCAATCAAGCGACTGGAAATCGAAAGCGAACAGAGCTTATTAAGCGAATATGTCAATAACACCAGATCTACGACGTCAACTTTTGGGGAAATTTTGCGGGAAAACCTTCAAGAAAAGTTAAATGAGGAATAAATAGCGAATTATGTTCTCACGCAGGCATCCCTATCTTTTTTTTATACTGATCTTTTCTACAGTTGTTGCCACAGCAATGATATTGATGACATTGCTTGTTACGCTAAGTACAAGGGATACGGATTTCGAATTTGGAGAAAAAGTCGGTGTCATAGAGATAAACGGTGTTATTGCGGATTCTAAGAACATCCTTGATTATCTCAAACGTTTCCGTGAAGATAATGCGATAAAAGCGATCGTCGTTCGAGTCGATTCACCCGGGGGCGCTGTGGGCCCGTCGCAGGAAATTTTCAGGGAGATCAGAAAGACTTCCACTACAAAGAAAGTGGTGGCTTCCATGGGAACCATTGCAACATCCGGAGGATATTATATTGCTGCCGGAGCAAACGGAATTGTCGCCAATCCCGGGACCATAACCGGAAGCATCGGTGTCATCATGGGGTTTACAAATTATGAGGAGCTGCTTCATAAAATCGGATTGGTTCCAATTGTTGTCAAGAGCGGCAAATATAAGGATATCGGATCACCGGTTCGAGAGATGAAACCTGAGGAGAAAAAAATCCTCCAGGAATTTGCAAATAAAATCCACAAACAATTTATTAAAGATATCGTTGACGGGCGAAAGATGGATATTAAAATGGTGGAATCGCTCGCCGACGGACGCATTTTTACGGGTCAGGAGTCAAAAAAAATGGGTCTTGTGGACCGTCTCGGAAATTTAGAAGATGCCATTGAGTGGGCAGGTCGACTCGGCGGAATAAAAGGGAAGATCGCCACGGTTTATGCAAAGGAGAAAAAATTTTCCTTTTTAAAATATATTACGGATTCATCTGCCGAAACGCTATTCAACCATATTCTTGATCCGAAATTATCGGCAGACTATATATACAGACCGGAGTAAACCCTAACGTTACAAAAGCCCATGATACCTTGATTCCTTCGTTGCCAAGGGTTCGCGGTAGTTCACTACAGCGTCACCCTTGGGCGCCTTTAGTAGTGAAACGAAGATTCCGTTATCGGGGGGACTTTCGGCATCCTAAGCGCTTGAAACGTTAGGGTAAATTCTATCGTTGTAGAAATAACACATCGCCCACTATATGGGCGTTTTTTTTATTCAAATACACTGACATCTCCCAAGCCTTTTCGGATGACCTCCGGGAGGTCATCGATCAGGGATATGACGCTTGAAGGATTTCCTGTAACAGGGCCTCCGTCAATCACCACATCTATTCTAGGATGGAAAAAATCGTGAATAAGAGAGGGATCATAAAAGATTGTTCCATTCGGCATTGTAGCGCTCGTCGTGATAATGGGATTTCCCAAGGCTTGAACCAGAGAAAGACAAATCCGATTGTCCGGGACGCGAATACCGGCTGTTTTTCGATTGGTCAGCATGATTTTTGGAACCAGTTTCGAACCTTCCAGAACAAACGTGTAGGGGCCCGGCAAAAGCCGTTTCATTGTTTTGTAGGCATAATTAGACACTTTTGCATAATGGCTAATATTTTTTAGGTCCGAACAGATAAAGCTAAACGGCTTGATTTTTTTTCGTTGTTTCAACTGGTAAATCTTTTCTATGGACTTTTTGTTCATAATATCACAACCGATTCCGTAATATGTATCGGTTGGATAGGCGATGATGCCACCTCTTTTAAGTACATCTACCACCTTTGTTAGAAGTCGTTCCTGGGGGTTTATGGGATTTATTTTAAAAATCACGGCGATCCTTTTGAAAACATTACCGCTTCAGGTATAATTAAATTTTTATTGAAAGAACTCGTGAATAAGGGATCGTAATGAAAGAACCTGCCTGGGCTATTAATAAACGCCTATGCTTTAACAGGTGATTTCATCCATAAACTTAAATCGCCGAAGGTTCTTTCAAAACGATTCCTTATTCACTCAGACAGCTTCCAGGAAAAATTTACTTATACCTGAAGCTTTTACCGATTTGTGTCAAAGGCCTAAACTATTATCATAAAATATGGATGAATGTATTTATTACAGGCACTAGTGTAATGTCAAGGAAGCGAAGCGGTGTTTTTAGTTAGTGTCCATCCATAAATGGTCTTTTTGTCCAATATCTGCGTTATGCTCAAAAAATAATCCTCGGAATATCAAACATATGCCTGTGGTTATTTTTTTCGCATGCCTTGATCTTGAACGAAAATCCTCATTTCTGGATGAACACTAGTTAATAAATTTATTGTTTAATAATAAGCACAGAATTTCAAATAGTTACAATAGATAGCACTGCCTCCCCTAATAAAGATTGCAAAAGATAAGTCTATTTGTTATGCGATAATATCTTACTCAAAATTTGCACCCAATATCGCTAAAAAGTTTTTTAAAACAACGATTAATGGAGGAACCCATGAAAAAAATACCGCCTGAAATGGCGTTTTCTTTCGATGATGTCTTATTACTCCCAGGCTACTCGGATGTTTTGCCGCGAGATGTTGACACCCGATCTCCTTTAACAAAACATATTACATTGAACATTCCTCTTGTCAGTGCAGCTATGGATACGGTCACTGAATCGAGAACTTCCATTAGCATGGCTCGCGAAGGCGGAATCGGTTTTATCCATCGTAATCTGAGTATTGAAAGTCAATCCATTGAAGTTGACAAGGTTAAAAAATCTGAAAGCGGTATGATTGTTGATCCGGTAACCATTCATCCGGACCAGCTTGTTCATGAAGTGTTACACCTGATGAACAAGTATCGCATTTCAGGGGTTCCGGTGACCAAAGGAGACAAGCTGGTCGGCATTGTGACAAACAGAGACCTGCGGTTTGAGGTCAATCTCGATAAAAAAATTTCCGAGGTCATGACCAAGAAAAATCTTGTGACGGTTTCAGAAGGGATTACCCTGGAAGATTCTAAAAGCCTGTTGCATAAGCACAGGATCGAAAAGCTGCTGGTGGTTGACAACAAAGACCGTCTGATCGGCATGATAACGATAAAAGATATCGAAAAAGTAAAAAAATATCCAAATGCCTGTAAGGATGCATTGGGAAGACTCAGGGTCGGGGCTGCCGTGGGAGTGGGGCCGGATATGGAAGAACGCGCAGAAGCACTTTTGCGAGTGGGGGCTGATGTTATTTTGATCGATACCTCCCATGGACATACTAAAAATGTGATTGAGGCTGTCAAAATATTAAAAAGCAATTTCAATGATATCGAACTGATTGCGGGGAATGTGGGTACGGCGGAGGGGGCCGAAGCGCTGGTTAAAGCAGGTGTGGACGGAGTCAAAATCGGAATTGGACCCGGATCGATTTGCACGACTCGTATTGTAGCGGGTGTCGGCGTTCCGCAGGTCACTGCGATTACGAACTGTACCGCGGTATCCAAGAAAACAGGTATACCTTTGATTGCAGACGGTGGCATAAAGTTTTCAGGAGATGTAACTAAAGCGCTTGGCGCAGGCGCCCACGTGGTGATGATCGGAGGGCTTTTGGCCGGAACTGAAGAGAGTCCGGGCGAGCTTGTTATTTATCAAGGCCGCAGTTATAAATCCTATCGGGGTATGGGATCCATAGAAGCCATGCAGAAAGGAAGCAAAGACAGATATTACCAGGATGAAGATCTCCAAGGCGACAAAATGGTCCCGGAAGGTATCGTAGGCCGGGTGCCTTACAGAGGAAAACTGGCAGACAATATTTTTCAGCTCATCGGCGGATTAAAGGCGGGTATGGGATATGTGGGATGCCGCACGCTGGATGAACTCAGAGAAAAGGCTCGCTTTATACAGATAAGCGCAGCAGGTATGCGTGAAAGCCATGTTCATGATGTAATCATCACCAAGGAAGCGCCCAACTATCGTCTTGACTAACCCGAATATTTCATGAAAAATTTTCGTGGAGCCTTTTACCGGTATTGATCACCTCAGGTGTGATTAAATTTTTGCTGAAAGAACTCGTGGATAATGGCTCGTAATGAAAAAACCGGTTTTATCTTTTTAATTACCGTGAGTAATTCAAGACAATGGATTCGCTTGATGTCGAATCGATTTGGGTTTTTTCATAACGATCCCTAATCCACTCAAACAGCTTCCAGTAAAAATTTAATCACACCCGAGGCTCCATTAGCATCAGTTAGTTTCACATGTGAAATATTCGGAATAGGGTTTATTGCAGCTTTGCAATTGATTGCCTCATGTGTAATTAATATTAGTTTATTCCAAATACCTAAACAGTTACGGGTTCAACTTATTCGTAACAAAACATACTCATAAAATGACTCAAGCAGCACCCCACTTTGCGCATCTTCATGTCCATACCCAATACAGTCTTTTAGATGGCGCTATCCGGATCGATCGCTTGCTAAAGCGTGTTGCCGATTTTGACATGGACACGGTGGCGATTACCGATCACGGTACCATGTTCGGAGCGTTCGAGTTCTATGAAAAGGCCAAAAAAGCCGGAATAAAACCGATTATCGGTTGTGAATGTTATCTGGCACCCAGACGTCATACCGACAAAACCCCCCTTGATAAAGGTGGACTTTCACATATCATCCTTTTGGCAAAAAATCAGGAAGGATATCGAAATCTATGCAAACTCGCGTCCATCGCCCAGCTACAAGGATTTTATTACAAACCCCGCATCGATAAAGAACTTCTAAAACACCACAGTAAGGGGCTTATCGGCCTTTCGGCATGTCTTCACGGAGAAATCCCAAGGATGATTCAGGAAGGTCGAATGGATAAAGCTGACAAAGCGGCGCGTGATTACCTGAATGTTTTTGGTGAAGGGAATTTTTTTCTGGAAGTTCAAAACAACGGTATCGATATTCAGGAGTCTGTCAACCAGGCACTTTTGGATATGAGTCAAAGACTTTCCATTGGGCTGGTTGCTTCGAACGATTGTCATTATCTCGACAAAGAAGATGTCCGTGCCCACGATGTCCTGTTATGTGTTCAGACCGGAAAGACGGTTCATGAAACGGATCGGCTCAAATTCAGAACCGATCAACTCTATTTAAAATCTAAAACAGAGATGTATGACGCGTTTAAGGATTATCCGGGGGCACTTGAGAACGCCGTGGATATTGCCAGGCGCTGCAACCTGGAGTTCGACGTTAAATCCTATCATTTTCCGAAATTTGATGTGTCATCAGACCATGATGTAGACGAGATTTTTGAACAAAAGGTTATGGATGGATTTAACATCGTCATGGAAAGCGTGAAAAATAAACATCCAAATACCGATGAGAGGCTTTATAAGAATCGAATTGAAACTGAAATCGATGTCATTAAAAGCATGGGCTTTTGTGGTTATTTTTTAATTGTGGCCGATTTTATTCGTTATGCCAAAACCAACGGCATTCCTGTCGGGCCAGGAAGAGGGTCGGCCGCCGGAAGCCTGGTGGCCTATTCTCTTGGAATTACCGATCTGGACCCCATTGAGCATGGTCTTATTTTTGAACGCTTTCTCAATCCTGCACGGAAAAGCATGCCGGATATTGATGTCGACTTTTGTATCAACGGCAGAGAGGATGTCTTTAAATATGTGGTTGAAAAGTACGGGGGGGGTGATTATGTCGCCCAGATCATCACCTTCGGAAAACTGAAAACCAGGGCCGTTATTCGTGATGTCGGCAGGGCGCTGGATATTCCCCTTAGTGAAGTGGATGCCATCGCTAAAATGGTGCCGGATGTGTTGAACATCGGTCTCGATGATGCCCTCGAACAGGAGCCCCGGCTCAAAGAACTG
>Ga0210085_1000186_pt1 | contig 27994 bp, 25 predicted proteins | sample China_Galinas_PW_5_FD_184866 | JGI IMG/M metagenome (GOLD analysis project Ga0210085, IMG submission 184866) | Wetland microbial communities from San Francisco Bay, California, USA, that impact long-term carbon sequestration - China_Galinas_PWC_D1... | ecosystem: Environmental > Aquatic > Marine...
CCGGCGCCAAGCACGTCCACCTGCCCGCCGACCGGGTCATGGCCGACCCCGCCGGGACCGCCGCCGGGCTGGACGGCCCGGTCGCGGTCGTCTGCAACCGTGGTCACACGGCTGAGGCGGTCGCCGCCGTGCTGCGCGCCGAGGGCGCCGACGCCCAGGTGCTGGAGGGCGGCATGCGCGGCTGGCTCGCCGCCCTGCAGGCGCGCCCGGTCGAGCTCGGCATCGACGGCGTCGAGGTGCTGCAGGTGCAGCGGCCCGGACGCGGCTGCCTCGCCTACGTGATCGCCGCCGGCGGCGAGGCGGTGGTGGTCGACCCGGCCCCCGACGCGGCCTTCTTCGCGGCCCTCGCCGACGGGCTCGGCGCCCGGATCACCCAGGTCTTCGACACCCACCTGCACGCCGACCACCTCTCCGGGGCGCGCGCCCTGGCCGAGCTGACCGGCGCCACCCTGCGCCTCTCCGAGGGGGCGCTGGAGCGCGGCGTCGCCTACGCCGAGCGGGTCGTGCCGCTCGCCGACGGCGAGCGGATCGAGCTCGGCCCGGTCACCCTGACCGCGGTGGCGCTGCCCGGGCACACCACCGACATGACCGGCCTGAGGATCGGCGAGCGCGCCGTGATCACCGGAGACTCGCTGTTCGCCGACGGGATCGCCCGCCCCGACCTGCAGCGCGGCGACCGCGACGGCGCCCTGACCATGGGGCGCCGGCTCCACCGGACGCTGCGCGAGCGGCTGCTCTCGCTGCCCGGCGACGTCGTCGTCCTCCCCGGCCATGCCCATCCCGGCGTCCACGCCGAGGCGGTGGCGCCGAGCCTGGACGAGGTGCGCGCCGCGGTGCCGGAGCTGGCGCTCGAGGATCCCGACCGGTTCGCCCTCGAGCTGCTCGCCGAGATGCCGCCGAGGCCGGCGAACTACGAGGCGATCATCGGGGTCAACTCGGGCACGCATCCCTTCGACCCCGAGCTGGAGAGCGGCGGCAACAGCTGCTCGACCAGGGCCTGAGGAGGGGAGCGACGATGAATGCCTCCTTCCTCTCCTTCCTCTCCGGCGCCCCGACGATCGACCCGGCCACGGCCTCCGAAGGCACCGCGAGCGGCGTGCTGATCCTGATCGACGTCCGCGAGGCCTCCGAGTTCAGGGTCTCGCGCGCCCCCGGCGCGCGCCACATCCCGCTCGGGGAGCTCTCCGGGCGGCTCGACGAGCTGGCGGCGGCGGGCAGGCCGGTCGCCTTCGTCTGCCGCTCGGGACGGCGCAGCGCCCTCGCCGCCCGCCAGGCCCGGCGCGCCGGGATCGAGACCCGCAACGTCAAGGGCGGGATGCTGGCCTGGGAGAGCGGCGGACTGCCGCTCGAGGTGAGCGGAAGTCGCTGAGGACGGGACGGCGCCGGGAGCGGCGCGCCAGGCGCTACACTCCTCGACATGCTCAGCACGTGCGGACACTCCGAGGCGAAAGCCGTGTCCGTCGTCGTTACCGGCGCCGCGCTCGTCAGCGCGGCTGCCGTCTGAGCGCCCAGGAACGCCCGCCGACCAACACGAGCAGCACCAACGGGGACGCGGCGGAGGCGTTGAGAGCCGTTCGAACCCCATCCCGGCACTGGCAGGAAGCGCTCGGGGCGATGGCCGCCCGCAGCTACCCGGTGGCGCCGCCGATCCGGCCGCCCGCGCCGACCTCCACACCCCTGCGACCGAAGTCCTGACCGGAGAGCTCGGCCACTTCGGCCGCTGCGACTTCCTCGGGGTCGGGGATCGGCCGGCCCCCTTCGACCAGACGCAGCGAGGCGATCCGTCCGGCGCGGAAGGCGCCGTCGGCGGAGAGGGTGACGCGGAGCACGGCGGAGACCCCCAGCGGCCCCGCCAGCGAGAGGTTCCCGTAGCCGCTGAAGTTGCCGAGGCTGTAGGCAATCAGCCGGCCCCGGTAGACCTCCATCCCGCGCAGGACGTGCGGCCCGGAGCCGAGCACCAGGTCGGCGCCGGCCTCGACCGCGAGGTGGGCGAAGGCCTCGACGTCGCCGCGGTCTTCGCCCAGGTACTCCTCGCTCGCGCCGGGGACGTGGCGCGCGTCGGTGCCCTCGGCGCCGCCGTGGAAGGCGACGACCACGACGTCGGCCTCCTCGCCGGCGCGCCCGATCAGTGCCCGGACGGCCTCCGGGTCGTTCAGCGGCGCCGTGTTGGCGTAGGTCGAGAAGCCGACGAAGGCGACCCGCAGGCCGCCCGCGCCGACCACGGCCACCTCGTCGGGGGCGCCGGTCGGGGCGATCCCGGCCCGCCGCAGCGCCTCCCTGGTCTCCGCTTCCCCCGCGGCGCCGAAGTCGTAGGAGTGGTTGTTCGCCGTCGACATCACGGTGAAGCCGGCGCCCGCCAGGTAGCTCGCGTACTCGGGCGGCGCCCGGAAGGCGAAGCAGGTCTGCGGCTCTTCGCGTTCTTCCGGTCCGTCCGGCTCTTCGGGTTCGTCCGGCTCTTCGGGTTCGTCCGGATCCTCCGCGCACTTGGGGGATTCCGAGACGTCGGTCAGGGTCCCCTCGAGGTTGCCGAGCACCGCGTCGCCGCTGAGCTCGCCGGCGACGGCGTCGAAGTAGCCCGCCGGGTCGGGCGGCAGCACCGGGGCCGCCCCGATCGAGGTGTCGCCGACGGCGGCGATCCTCACCACCCGGCGCGCATCGCCGCCCCGGCCGCCCTGGCGCGTGCGGGTTGCGCCGGCCGCTTCCGGCCCGTCTCCGGCGGCGCCCCGCTCCGCTCCGGCGCCGGCATTCGATGGCGGATCGCGCACCGTCCCGTCGAAGCAGCCGGTGGCCGAGACGCAGGCGAGGCCGGCAAGCACGACCGCCACCAGACCACTCGCCAGCGAAGCTCGGGACGACCGCACGCCGTCAGCGTACGAACAGCCCTGGACGCGTCGCGCCCTTCGCCGCTACTCGTCGGCGGCCGGTTCCTCGCCGGGCCAGCGCCCGGTCGCCGCCGCGAACCCCGAGCGCGCTCCGTGCTCGGTGAGCCCCTTGGCAAGCCGGAAGATCGCCCCCTCCAGCGCCAGCGCCGCGGTCAGCTTGAGGACCGAGACACCGCGCCGGTCGGGCTGCGGCGGCTCCTCGGAGTCGATCGTCGCCCAGATCCGCGCGAACGCCTTCTGCGCGGCGATGCCGGCAATCAGCCCGGCCGCGATGCCGACGGGTGCGAACAGGACCTTCTTCATGCCGGCAGGCTACCGCCCGCGCGCGAACGCCGGCACCCGGGGCAGTGCGAGTCCGACGAGATGCGCCTCGCGGCCCCGGGCGCGAGGCCCGGGGCCGCGAGAAGTCCGTTTCCCCAAACGGACCCACGTATTGAGATACGCACCTCTCCTCCCTATGGCGATTCCCCAGAAGCGCGACTCTTGGTCTCGCTCCCCCGTCGCCGGAGAGTTGTCCGCAGGCTAGTCGATTGCGCGGATTGAGGCAATCCCCAATTTTCGTTACACGTTTCCGCGCAACGTCCGGCCCCGCGAGCCCCCGCTGCGGCTCAGCCGGCGACGGGCTGCGCCGAGCTCTGGGTGGCGAGCACGCGGTCGGCGACCGCCTCGCCGGTGAGGCCGGCCTCGGCCCGCAGCAGCGCCGGCTTGCCGTGGGTGACGAAGCGGTCCGGCAGGCCGACCCGCATCACCCGCGCCCGCTCGGCGGGCGCCTCGGCGAAGGCGTCCTCGAGGTGCTCGAGCACGGCGGAGCCGAAGCCCCCCGGCAGCACGTTCTCCTCGATCGTCACCAGCAGCTCGTGCTCGCGCGCCAGCCGCTCGGCCAGCTCGCCGTCGATCGGCTTGGCGAAGCGGGCGTCGGCGACGGTGGCGTGGATCCCGTGGTCGGCGAGGATCGCCGCCGCATCCCGCGCCACCGTGACCCCGTAGCCGTAGCCGAGCAGGGCGACCCGGCGGCCCCGGGCGAGCACCTCGCCCCGGCCGATCGGGAGCAGCTGCGGCGCGGCCGGCAGCGCGGCGCCCTCGCCGGCGCCGCGCGGGTAGCGCAGCGCGGCCGGCCCGTCGTGGGCGATCGCCGTGTGCAGCATGTGGACCAGCATCGCCTCGTCGCGCGGCGCCATCAGCACCACGTTGGGGATCGGGCGGAAGTAGGAGACGTCGAAGGCGCCGTGGTGGGTCGGGCCGTCGTCGCCGACCAGGCCGGCGCGGTCCATCGCGAAGGTGACGTCGAGGCCCTGCAGGCAGACGTCGTGGACGATCTGGTCGAAGGCGCGCTGCAGGAAGGTCGAGTAGATCGCGCAGACCGGCTTGGCGCCCTGCAGGGCGAGGCCGCAGGCGAGCAGCACGCCGTTCTGCTCGGCGATTCCGACGTCGTAGTACTGCTCGGGCACCTCGTCGGCGAGCTTCTGCAGCCCGGTCCCCCCCGCCATCGCCGCGGTGATCCCGATCACCCGCTCGTCGGCCTTCGCCTCGGCGACCATCGCGCCGGCGAAGACCTGCGTGTACTGGGGCGGCGAGCCGGCGGCCGGCGGCTTCTCCAGCCGCTCGGGGGCGATCGCGTCGTGGGTCCCGGTTTCGGTCACGGCGACCGTCCGCTGGGCCTTCTCCTTCTCGGCGGCGGGCTCGCCGTTGACGATCGAGTTGGGCTTGGCGGCGTGCCATTTCTCCATCGACTCCAGGCCGCCCTCTTCGGCCGGCGCGAAGCCCTTGCCCTTCACCGTGTGGACGTGGACGACCACCGGGCGGTCGGCGGCGAACGCCTCGGTCAGCGCTTCGCGCAGAGCGTGGACGTCGTGGCCGTCGATCACGCCCATGTATGCGAGGTCGAGCTCCTCGAAGAAGAGGCCGGGCGCCCAGTAGGCCTTGATCGCCGACTTGATCTCCGGTCCGAGCCGCTCGATCCGCCGCCCCAGCCCCAGCGGCAGCTTGGTCAGCCGGTCCTCGACCCCCTCGCGGGCGTGGTACAGACGCGGGTTGAGCCGGATGTGGGTGAAGTAGCGCGAGAGAGCGCCGACGTTGGGCGAGATCGACATCCCGTTGTCGTTGAGCACGATCACGATCGGCGTCTGCATCCCGCCCGCCGCGTGCAGCGCCTCGTAAGCGACGCCGCCGGTGAGGGCGCCGTCGCCGATCACGGCGGCGACCCGCCCGTCGGTGCCGATCCCCTTGCGCATCGCCTCCTTCAACCCGACCGCGTAGCCGATCGAGGTCGAGGCGTGGCCGGCGCCCATGATGTCGTGCTCGGACTCGGCGATCGAGCAAAACGGGGCGAGGCCCTCGTACTGGCGGATCGTCGGCAGCTGCTCGCGGCGGCCGGTGAGGATCTTGTGCGGGTAGGCCTGGTGGCCGACGTCCCAGAGGACCTTGTCGCGGGGCGAGTCGAGCAGGCTGTGCAGGGCGACGGCGAGCTCGCAGGTGCCGAGGTTGGCGCCGAAGTGGCCGCCGATCTCCCCGATCGTGTCGATTATGTAGGTGCGCATCTCCTGCGCCACCTGGGCCAGCTGGTCGTCGTCGAGCCCGTGCAGGTCGGCGGGCCCGTCGATGCGGTCCAGCAGCGGCTCCTTGTTGTCGTCCTCGTTGCCCTGGGTGGGGGGCTTCTCGCTCATTCGTTCCTCTTGAAGATGTAGTCGGCCACTCGCCTCAGGTCGTCGGTCTCGCATCTGGCTTCGTCGAGCGCCGCCGTCGCCTTGGCGTGGGATTCCTCGGCCAGCTCCCTCGCGCGGCCGAGGCCGAAGAGGCTGACGTAGGTGAGTTTGCCATGTCGCTCGTCGCTTCCATGTGGCTTGCCGAGCTGCTCGTCGCTCTCGGTCACGTCGAGGATGTCGTCGACGATCTGGAAGAGCACGCCCAACTCGTCCGCAAAACGGCGAAAGGGGATTGTCTCAGGTTCGCCGACGTCTTCCAGGGTGAGGACGACGCCGACGCTGGCGGCGATCAGCCGGCCGGTCTTCAGGCCGTGCAGCTCGCGCAGGCCGGCGGCGTCCTGCTCGGGCCCCTTGACGTCGACGTACTGGCCGCCGACCATCCCGTCGACCCCGGTCGCCGAGGCCAGCTCGCGCAGCGCCGCGAGCACCCGCGCCGGCTCCCCGGGCTGGCCGCAGAAGAGCCGCACGGCCTCGGCGAAGAGGCCGTCGCCGGAGAGGATCGCGACGTCCTCGCCGTACCTGACGTGGGCGGTCGGCTTGCCGCGGCGCAGGTCGTCGTCGTCCATCGCCGGCAGGTCGTCGTGGATCAGCGAGTAGGTGTGGATCAGCTCGATCGCGCAGGCGACCGGCAGCAGGCGCGCCGGATCGGCGCCGAGGGCGCGGGCAGTCGCCAGGGTCAGCACCGGCCGCACCCGCTTGCCGCCGGCCAGCAGCGAGTACCGCATCGCCTCCTCCAGCCCCGCGGTCGGCCCCGCCGGCCCAAAGCGCAGCCCCCCCAGCGCGCCATCCACCAAGTCGCGAAGCTCGTCCGGGTAGCTCATCTGCTCCGCTGTTCCTTCTCCCCGCTATTCGATGAAAAGGAACAGCGGAACGGGGCGGTGCTCACTCGGCCGCCTGCTCGCGGGCCTGGCGGTTGGCCTCCTCGACCGCCTCGGCGGAGAGGTCGGCTGCCTCGGCGGCCAGCTCCCCGGCCCGCTCGTCGCCGACCTGGTCGCTCTCCATCTCGGTCGCGATCTCGCGCAGGCGCGTGGCGATCTCCCGCAGGCGTCTCATCGTCCCTCCTCGCGCCCCACTAGGCCGGCTCCCGCTCGCGGACGATCGCGCCGAGCACGCCGTTGACGAACCTGGGCGCGTCGGCGCCGCAGTACTCCTTGGCGATCTCGATCGCCTCGTCGATCGCCACCTCGATCGGCACCCGGCCCTCCTCGATCTCGTACAGCGCCACCCGCATCACGTTGAGGTCGAGCGGCGCGATCCGGTCCACGGTCCAGCCCTTGGCGAACCGGGCGATCGTCTCGTCGAGGTCTTCGCGGTGCTCGTCGACCGCCTCGGCCAGCTCGCGGGTCAGCGGCCGCGCGTCGCCGAGCAGGTCCTCGAGCGGACGGCCGGTCACGTCGCGCTGGTAGTTCGCGAAGACGGCATCCCGGCGTTGGTCGGAGCGGCGCATGGACCTATTCTCGCGCTTTCGGGTCGCGGCCGGGCGCGCCCCGCGACAGGCGGCTCTCAGCGCAGGATCTCGACCGGCAGGACTCAGGCATTGGCGACCGCGAACGGCACGGCAAGCCCCTCCACCGGCGCCTTTCACCCCCTATGGGGGGGTCAATGCACCAGTCGCGGCTCAGGAGGCGCGCGAGACGTACTCGCCGTTGCGCGTGTCGACCCGGATCGATTCGCCCTCCTCGATGAAGAGCGGGACCTGGATCGTCACCCCGGACTCGAGCGTGGCCGGCTTGCTGCCGCCGCCCGAGGCGGTGTCGCCCTTGAGGCCGGGATCGGTCTGCGTGACCTTCATCTCGATCGCGCTGGCGACCTGGACCTCGCTCGGCCGCTCGTCGACGAAGAGCACCTCGACCGGGTCGTTGGGCAGCACCCATTTCATCGCGTCGCCGAGCGCGTCGGCCGGGATCTCGATCTGCTCGTAGTCCTGGCTGTCCATGAAGACCGCCGCGTCGCCGGAGTCGTAGAGGTACTGCATCTTCTTCGATTCCGTGCGCACCGGCCGGAACTTCTCGCCGGCGCGGAAGGTTTTGTCGATCACCGAGCCGTCCTCGATCCGCCGCAGCTTGGTCCGCACGAAGGCGCCGCCCTTGCCCGGCTTGACGTGCTGGAACTCGAGGATCTTCCAGATCTTCCCGTCGATCTCGATGTGGGTGCCGTTCTTGAATTGGTTGGTGGAAATAATTTTGATCAATCCTTAGGACGCTGATCATCCGTGATAGGGCGGCGGCCAGTCTACCCACCGGGAACGAGGGTCAGCCTGGGCAGCCTTCCGGCCTTCCCTCAGCGAGAAAGGCAACCCGACTTGAGCCGTTGCACGTTTCATCTTCGCAAGGAGGAGTTGCATCGACTCGCACCGAGACCCCGAACAGGCACGCGGTGGTCGGCTCGACGCCGATCCGACCCCGCACGACCACCGGCCCACCGGCAGGAGCGTCGCAGTAGATGCTGCCGCCCAGTCTCAAACAGGTCCCGCGCTTCCGTGCCGCGCCAGGGCCTTCGACGACCGGATGGCTCCCGATGCGCCGGTACCCCGGCCTGGACGGCACTTCATCAAGGGGGAAACGTCCGACGATGAACCGGACCCTGCCTTCGATCGGCTTCGCGCACCTGACCGTGTAGGCGATCGCCGACCGCGACCTGCTCGCGCGGACGCGCGCGGACCAGCAACTTGCCGAGCCGTGCAGTCGCTTGCGGACCCGAACGGATTGAGAGGGTGACGCGGGCTCGGCCTGAGGCAGAGCCCGGGCCTCCGTCGTCTTCTTTGGCGAAGGCTCTCCTCCACCGCAAGAAACCCCGGCAAGACCAGAAGCGATGATCGCAAGCATCGGTGGTCCCATCTTGAGTTGTCGATAGTTCAACTCCCGCCCCCTACTGCCAGCACAACAACTATGCGACGCCGCGGAATCGGCGCCCCATGACCACCTGATTCACTGAACCCTCCGCTGGGCCATCTGATGTGCGCGGGGGGCAGCCCGTGGACCGACGGCGAGCCAAACGCACTTGGCTGGCGCTCCGTCGTTGGGCTCCTTGCGATAGATCAGGCGGAAGCGCGGCTTGCCTTTGAATCCGTCGATGTCGAAACGGATTCGGCGGCAGTAGGCCAGCTCTCCATGGCGACCCGGTCCCATCAGCTCCCCCGCGTACGGATTCCGCTCGCACTCCAAGAACAGCTCGGCGATTCGACGCTTCAGCGCATCGACGTCCTCTCGCTGCTTCGGGTCGGCGTCAACAGGGATCGCCGTCAGCTCGGCGATATCTCCCCTCACTCCCTCGGCAAGCTCGACCTTGACCTCGGGAGCGGTGTCGCCGCTCACGGCTCAGCGGACGTCGATACCGAGGTCGGCGAGCGCGTTGGCGCCGTCTTCGGTGCGATCGGCGGCGCCGCTTCGGACGCGCTCTGCGGCAAGGGCCTCGACCTCGTCGTCGGCCTGACGGTCCTGAAGGTCGGCGATCTCGCCCTTCATCTCCCGCACCTGGGCTTCGAGGTCGCTCAGTTTCTCGTAGAGCTGCCTAGATTTGGTCCTGGGAAGGAGGGGCACCGAAAACCCAGGATAGCCAGGCCGTCCACCGTAATTGCCAGCCTGCGTGAACTTGCGGGCTATATGCCTATTTGACCAATAGACAATTGGTTGGTGCTGATCACCGGGGTGATCCTAGTGGCCGAAGGGGGTGCGGCGCGCCGAGGCGCCGCACCCCCTTCGTGACCGTCGACCGGGTCCCCGCTAGCGGATCCGGAAGCGCCGCTTGGCTGCCTTGCGGTGCTCCTCAGCGTGCGCGCCGACGGCGCGCACCCGGAACACGTAGCGGCCGGGCTTGAGGTGCTGATAGACGCGCTTGCGCGGCCCACAGCGCTTGAACTGCGTCCTGCGCTTGATCTGCTTGCGGCGCAGAGCCCTGTCCTTCGTCGTCGGCTTCTTGACCAGGGAGCATTCGAACCGCTTGACCCTGGTGTTGCCCTTGGCGTGGAACCAGAAGCCGGCCATGTGGGGCGCCGGCCGGTGGATCTTCGCCAGCTTGATCCTGGTGTTGATCCAGAACGGTTCGCCGGAGCCGGCCGTGGGGCCGCCTTCGGACGCCGAACCGGTGGCGCCGGTGCCGCTGGAGCCCGGGCCGCCTTCGCCGCTCGGACCTTCCGTGCCTTCGCCTTCCGGCGAGCTCGCGGCCGCGAACTGCGCGGTGACGTTGACGTCGGCGTTCAGGGTGGCGACGCACGGACCGGTGCCCGAGCAGCCACCCCCGGACCAGCCGGCGAATTCGGAGCCGGCGTCCGGCGTCGCGGTGAGGGTCACTTCCTGGCCGGCGCCGAACCCGCTCGAGCAGGTCGAGCCGCATTCGATCCCGGCCGGCGAGCTGGTCACGGTGCCGGTGCCGGTGCCCGACTCGGCAACCGTCAGGACGGGGGCCGAGAACACGGCGATGCCCTGCTGCGGCCCGCGTTCGACCGAGCTGAACTGGCCGCCGACGATCAGCTGCGAGTCCCTGTATTCGAGGCTGTGGACAGTGCTCTGCGAGCCCGGGTACCAGGACAGCAGTTCGCCGCTGGCGGCGTCGAAGGCGACGAGCTTCTGCCGTTGGTAGTCACCGTTCGCCCGGCTGAACATGCCGCCCACATAGACGGCCGAGCCGTCGGTCGCGATGCCCAGGACTTCTTGGCTTTGGACTTCGGCGTTCCAGGTTTCACTCGGTTCGCCATTGGGTTCGATCTTCACGACACGCTGGTGGCTTTCGCCGCCGACGCTCGTGAACTGGCCACCGGCGAAGACGGTGGCGCCGGAGACGGCGAGCGCTTTGACGGTGGCGCTCGGTTCCGGAGCCCAGCTTTCCGAGGCCGCCCCGTCGGTGTCGTTGAGGAGGGCGAGGTTGTGCCTTTCCTGTTCGCCGATTTCGCTGAACTGACCGCCGACGTAGACCTTTTCGCCATTGGCCACCAGCGTCGTCACGTTGTTGTTCGGTTCCGGTTTCCAGGCTTCGTCGAGGGTTCCGACGTCGCCGGTGAAATCGAAGGCGGCAAGCTGCCCGAAGGTGCCATCGCCTTCCAGGGTCGAGAACCCTCCCCCGACATACACCCTGGAGCCGTCGACCGCGATCGCTTCGACCGAGTTGTTCGCTCCGGGGTCCCAGGCGGTGGGTTCGCCTTCGCCCGTGCCGGTACCGGCGGCCTTCAGGGAGGCGAGCCGTTCGCGGGGTTCGCCGCCGATTTCGGTGTAGTAGCCGCCGACGAAGACCCGGCTTTCGTCTTCGGACATCGCCAGCGCGTACACCTTGTTGTTCGCTTCCGGCGCCCAATCGAGCGGTTGGCCGGTGGTCAGGTCGATCGCCGCGATGTTTTCGCGGGCGATCCCGTCGGCGCCGTTGAAGAAGCCGCCGATGACGACGTCGGAGCCGGAGACGGCCACCGAGTGCACGGTGCTGCCGAAGACGTCCGGGCTCCAGCTCTGCAACGCCCCGCTGCCGGCGTCGAGGGCCGCGGCGCCGTTGCGCTTTTCACCGTCGGCTTGGCCGAAGTTCCCGCCCGCGTAGACGGTCGATCCGGAGACGGCGAGGTCGTACACCGTGGAGTTGGCTTCCCCGCTCCACCCTGCCAGCACCGTGCCGTCTTCGGCCTTGAGGGCGGCGACGTGGCTATGGGATTCGGCGTTGACCTGGGAGAAATCGCCGCCGATGTAGACGGCTTCCCCGTCTTCGGAGACGGCCACGGCGAGGACCTTGCCGTTCGGTTCGGCGGGGGTCCAGCCGGTCAGTTCCGGTTCGCCCGGTTCGCCCGTCGAGAGATCGAAGGCGGCGACGTACTTGCGCGGTTCGCCGCCAACTTCATTGAATTGGCCGCCCGCGTAGAGCAGGGAGCCGGAGACGGCGAGAGACCTGACGCCCTGGCTGTTCGGTTCCGGCTGCCACTCGGTGAGTTCGCCTTCCCCGGCGCCCGACCCGACCGTGTTGAACGTGGCGAGGTTTTCGCGGGATTCACCGTCGATCAGACCGAACTTCCCGCCAACGTAGACGTGTTCGCCGACCACCGCGAGCGCGTACACGTAGTCCGTGTTGAAGGCGTTGTCGTAGATTTCGGGCGCCCAGGAGAGGAGTTCCCCGGTTTCGGCGCTCACCGCGGCGATCCCTTTGCGGACTTCGCCGTTCACTTCCTGGATCTTGCCGCCGATGTAGACCGTCGATCCGTCGCGCGCGATCGCTTCGACGGTTTCGTCGACGCTGACGGCGAAGTCAGGATCGACGCTGCCGTCGGCCTTGATGTGGACGATGCCCATGTGGGCTTCCCCGTCGGCGTGGCTGAAGCGCCCGCCGGCGTAGTAGCCGCCTTCGCCGTCGGCCTCGACGACCTCGACTTCAGAGGGCGAGCCGCTGATCAGGGAGGGCTTGGTCAGTTCCCCGGTCGTGGCGTCGAACGCCGCGGCCGGCCCGGTGCGCTTCCCCAGCCGTTCGAATTCGCCGCCGATGTAGAGCGTGTCGCCGCTCTTCGCGGTCGCTTTGACGGCCTTGTCGGTGATCCACGTCGCCTGCGGGGCTTCCGAGGGCACCGCCTCGGCGAAGGGCGCCGCGACCGCGGCGACGATCAACGCGACAAGTGCGAGCAACGGCACCGCCGCCCTCTTCCTGCGTTTGGGACGGGCCGCGTTGGGCCGCGCGTGACACCTGACCGACTGCATTCGAGTACCTCCATAGGTGGCCGAGTTACTGGTTCGGGGAGGTCGTCGGGAACCGGGCTGTTTATGGCGAGCCCTGCACGCCCGATTGCAAAAGCAGACCTATGTGGTGTTAGGACGCTGACATCTCACGCACGAAAACGGGCCGAATCGGCCGTTTTCGGATCGAACCGGCTACTCGTTGCCGGTGCGGGTGGTGAGGCTCTTCGCGGGGCCGCCGGTGAGCACCCGGCGGGTGAGGCGCGGGAAGAGGATGCGGGCGACCGCGGCGAGCGCGTAGGCGCGTGGCACGTAGCGCTCCGGCTTGCCCCCCGGCCCGACCTCGTGGATCGCGTCGGCAACCCTGGCCGGCTTGGAGACGATCCAGCGGGTCAGGGGGTTCTGCTTCAGCTCGGCGGCCGGGAAGCCCTCGGTCTCGACGAAACCGGGGAGCACCATGCCGACGTGGACGCCGTGCGGCTTCTCCTCCGCGTAGAGGGCGTCGGTCCACCCGATCAGGGCGAACTTGCTGGCCGAGTAGGCGCCGGTGCCGGCGCGGGCGACCCGGCCGGCGGTGCTCGCCACGTTGACGATCGCGCTCGGCGCCGAGGCGCGCAGCAGCGGCAGCAGCGCCTCGGTCAGCCGCGCCACCGCGTCGAAGTTGAGCTCCATGTGGCGGCGGAGGTTGGCGTGGCCCTTCTCGCCGAAGGAGCCCCGCCAGGCGGCGCCGGCGTTGTTGACGAGCAGGTCGAGGCGACCGCCGTGCTCGGCCTCGAGGTGGCCGCGAACCCGCTGCGGCGCGTCCTCGGCGGTGAGGTCGGCGGCGACCCAGGTCGCCCGGCAGGGCAGCGACCCGGCCAGCTCGCGCAGCAGCTCCTCGCGGCGGGCGACGAGGACGAGCTCGGTCCCCGGCTCGCGCGCGAGCCGGATCGCCGTCGCCCTGCCGATCCCGCTCGACGCCCCCGTGACCACCGCGACACTCATCGGCGCAACGTTATTCGACCCGCGCCCCCGATCAAGGGCCGCAGTAATAGAGCGTCTGGCCTTCGCCGCCTTCGTAGGCGGTGCTCGGGACCTCGGTGCACTCCGAGGCGGTGACGGCTTCGATCGCCGCGGTGCTGCCCTGGCGGGTGTCGCCGCCCGGGCCGCCACGACCCCCGCCGGGCGCCTGCGCGCCGCCGGGACCGCCGCCGGGGCCGCCGAAGCCGCCGCCCGGACCGCCGCCACCGCTGAGGATCCACCGGATCCGGCCGCTTTCGATCGCTTCGCTCAGCCACTCGGCGCTGACCGAGGTCTCTTTGCCCGAGAAGCCGCCGATGCCGGCCAGCTCGGCCCCCGATTCGATGATCGAGGAGGCGGCCTGCGACTGGCTGGAGACCGCGATCATGCCGCCGCCCCGGCTTTCCGCGTACTCGACCACGCCGGAGAGGTCGGCGCCGCCGAACATGCCGCCGCCGGGGCCGCCGCCGCGTTCGATGGGACGTCCTTCGGCCCCGGCTCCGGATTGGAGCGAAGGAAGCCCGGTTTCCGAACCGGGACCGAAGCCTTTGGGAGCGCCGCCGGGTCCGCCGCCGGGACCACCGCCCGTCGCCGCGTTCGTGGCGGGCCCGCCGGCGGGGAAGGTGCCGCTGGTCGGGTGGCCGAGGGTCTCGAACGACCAGATCGCCGGCCCGATCAGCAGCACGCCGATCCCGCAGGCGAGCGCGATCGCGCGCCACCTGGTGAGGGCCTCGGCGAGCAGGGCGATCGCCGCGCCCGCGGCGCCGATCGCGATCACGGGCACCAGCCAGCCCAGTTCGGAGGCGCTGCCGGAGATCACCGCCAGCGAGGTGATCGCGCCGGCGCCGATCGCGAGGGCGCCGAGGACGCGGCCCCGGCGGCCGCCGTCGCGCACCTGGGCGAAGGTCGCGCCGACCAGCGCCGCCGTGAACGGCGCCAGCATCGAGACGTAGTACGGGTGGAAGATCCCGCCGGCGAAGCTGAAGGCGACTGCGGTCACCGCGGAGGCGCCGCCGACGGCGACGATCCAGCCGGTGCGCGGGTCCCGGCGCCGCAGCCGGCTCAGCACGGCGATCCCGAGGCCGCCGACCAGCGCCGTCCCGAGCAGCCACCCGGCCTGGCCGCCAAGCGCTTCGTTGAGCAGCCGCAGGGGGCCGCTGGCGCCGCCGAAGGTCCCGCCGCCGCCGGTGCCGCCACCGCCGATCTGCGGGCCGCCGGCCTGTCCTTCGAGCCGGCCGAAGCCGTTGTATTCGAGGATCAGCGAGAAGACGCTGTTGTCGGTGGTGCCGGCGACCCAGGGCCGGCTGGAGGCCGGCGTCAGTTCCACCATCGCCGCCCAGGCGAGGCCGACCGCGGCCATCACGGCGCCGGCAGCCAGCAGCTGCCTGACGGCCGTCCAGCGCCCCCGCGGCGCGACCCAGAGCCAGGCCGCCACCATCCCTGGGACGACCAGCAGCGCCGCCCCCATCTTCGCCTCGAAGCCGAGGCCGACGCAGGCGCCCGCGAGCACCAGCCACCCGGTGGCGCCCCGCTCCAGCGCCCGCACGAAGGCCCACAGCGCCGCGACGCCGCAGAGCACGACCAGCGCGTCCGGGTTGTTGTGGCGGAAGACCCCCACCGCGACCGGGGTCAGGGCCAGCGCCAGGCCGGCGAGGAAGCCGGCCGACCGCCCCCAGCGCCGCCGGGTGAGGTCGTAGAGCAGGCCGACGCCGGCCATCCCCATCAGCGCCTGCGGCACCAGGATCGCCTGCGAGCCGTAGCCGAAGGCTTTGACCGAGAGCGCCTGCACCCAGAGCGCCAGCGGCGGCTTGTCCACGGTCATCAGCCCGCCCGCGTCGAAGGAGCCGTAGAGGAAGTCGTGCCAGTTGCCGGCCATCGAGCGCACGGCGGCGCTGTAGTACTCGTTCGCCCAGCCGTTCTGGCTCAGCGCCCAGAGGTAGAGGACGCCGGCGAGCAGCAGCAGGCCGGCCAGCTCCGGGCGCGGCAGCGGCAGGGATCGGATCTTCTCCAGGAACCGGGGCCGGCTCCAGGACGGGCTCTGGGGGTGGCTTGCGCTCTCCATGCCGCCAAGGCTGCCCGCCGTCCCTGGGAGGCCCCTGAGCCGCCGCTGAGAGGTGGTGAGCCCTACGCGGCGGGCAGGCGGACGGTGAAGACGGCGCCGCCGCCGGGGGCGTCGGCGGCCTCCACCCGGCCGCCGTGGGACTCGACCACGGCGGCGACGATCGCCAGGCCGAGGCCGGCGCCGCCGTCGTCGCGGCCGCGCGAGGCGCTGCTGCGCCAGAAGCGGTCGAAGAGCGACTCGGCGTCGCCGTCGGGCAGGCCGGGGCCGTGGTCGCGGACGCGGGCGACGGCCTCGCCGCCCTCGCGGGCGAGGCCGACCTCGATCGGCGTCCCCGGCGGCGTGTGGACCGCCGAGTTGCGCAGCAGGTTGTCGAAGACGCGGCGCACCTGGTCGTGGTCGCCCTCGATCGCCACCTCCTCCCCCAGCTCGAGCCCGATCTCGCGGTCGGGGGAGGCGGCGCGGGCGTCGTCGCAGGCGTCGGCCAGCAGCTCGCCCAGCTCCACGCGCTCGGCCTTCGGCACCCGCACTTCGTCGATCCGGGCCAGGGTAAGCAGGTCGTCGACCAGGCCGCCCATCCGCGCCGACTCGGCCTCGATCCGCCGCATCGCCCGGTCCACCTCCTCGGGCTCCGAGCTGGCGCCGAGCCGGTGCAGCTCCGAGTAGCCGCGGATCGCCGCCAGCGGCGTGCGCAGCTCGTGCGAGGCGTCGGCGAGGAAGCGGCGCAGCCGCCTCTCCCCCGCTTCGCGCTCGGCGAAGGCCTGCTCGATCTGGGCCAGCATCTTGTTGAGCGCGATCCCGAGCCGGCCCGCCTCGGTGCGCGGGTTGGTGCTCTCCACCCGGCGCGAGAGATCACCGGCGGCGATGTCGCCGGCCACCTCGCCCATCCGGCGCAGCGGCCGCAGGCCGACCCCGACCAGCCACCAGGTGGCGAGGCCGAGGGCGAGCAGGATCGCGCCGCTCACGACAAGCTCGATCAGCGCCAGCCGCTCCAGGGTCTCTTCGGTGTCGCCGAGCGGGATCGCGACGACCGCCACCGCGCCGTCCGGGCCTTCCTCGGCGACCACCCGGAACCGTTCGCCGCCGCCGTCCTCCTGGCCGACCGTGGTCAGCCGCGGACCGTCGGCGCCGTAGGGCGTCACCGCCAGGTCGGCGGGCAGTTCGGGCTGGGGCTCTTCGGAGGCTTCCCGGAAGCCGAAGACCGTGCTCTGCAGGACCTCGCCGTCGGCGTCGCGCAGCTCGGCGAAGGTGCCCGGCGGCAGCTGCGAGTCCGGCGCGGGCGCGCCGCCGCCCCCGGGCAGCGGCGTCCCGCTTCCCGGCGGCCGCCTCTCGGGCGCTTCCTCGCCGTAAAGCTCTTCCCGCTGTTCGGCGTCCAGCTTTTTGAGCAGTTCGACGGAGACCGGCCTGACCGCGGCGGCGACCTGCTGGTCGACCCGGTCGAAGAGGTAGCCGTGCAGGGCCCGGTAGGAGACGAAGTCCAGCGTCGCCAGGCCGACCGTCGCCAGCACCAGCAGCAGCAGGACGAGGCGGGCCCGCAGCGAGAGATCAGGAAGACGGAGCCCGGAGCGCATAGCCCACCCCCCGGACCGTCTGCACCAGGCGCGGCCCGTGCGCCTCGAGCTTCTTGCGCAGGTAGCTGACGTAGGTCTCCAGCACCCGGGCGTCGCCGGCGAAGTCGTACTCCCAGACGTGGTCGAGGATCTGGCCGCGGGTGAGGACCCGGCGGGGGTGGCTCATCAGGTAGCGGAGGAGCCTGTATTCGGTGTCGGTCAGCTCGATCGCCGCCCCGGCCCGGTGCACTTCGCGGGTCTCGTCGTCGAGCTCGACGTCGGCGAAGCGCAGCACGCTGTCGTCGCCCCCGGAGCGGTCGAAGCGGCGCAGGACGGTGGCGATCCGGGCGAGCAGCTCCTCGACCGAGAAGGGCTTGGTCACGTAGTCGTCGCCGCCGAGGGTGAGGCCGCGCACCTTGTCCTCGGTCGTGTCCTTGGCGGTGAGGAAGAGGACCGGCACGTCCTCGGCCCGCTCGCGCAGCCGCCGCGCCACCTCGAAGCCGTCGAGGTCGGGCAGCATCACGTCGAGCACGATCAGCTGCGGGCGGAACTCGGCGACCGCCCGCAGGGCGCCCGCCCCGTCGGCCGCGGTCTCCACCTCGTACTCGTTGTAGCGCAGCGCGATCGAGATCACGTCCGCGATGTTGGGCTCGTCGTCGACGACGAGGACGCGAACACCGCCGGTGCCGTTGTCGTTGCTCATGCCACGATGATCTCGGCAAAACCTGGGAGATTCCTGAGAACCCCGCTCTCAGTGGATTATGAGGGCAGGCCAAGCTCGCTCCAACGGGCGACGGGGATCGTCGGCGGCGATGAAGCCGACCGTCGAGATCACGATCCCCGTCTACAACGAGGAGGACGCGCTGGAGGCGAGCGTGCGCGAGCTGCACGCCTTCCTCGAGTCCTCCTTCCCCTACCCCTGCGGGATCGTGATCGCCGACAACGCCAGCACCGACCGCACCGAGCCGATCGGGCGGGCGCTGGCCGACGAACTGGACCGGGTCGACTACGTGCGGCTCGAGCGCAAGGGCCGGGGACGGGCGCTGCGCCAGGTCTGGTCGCGCAGCGAGGCCGACGTCGTCTGCTACATGGACGTCGACCTCTCGACCGGGCTGGAGGCCCTGCTGCCGCTGGTCGCGCCGCTGGTCTCCGGCCACAGCGACCTGGCGATCGGCACCCGCCTGGCGCCGGGCTCGCGGGTCGAGCGCGGGCCGAAGCGCGAGCTCATCTCACGCGCCTACAACCGCATCCTCCACCTAACCCTGCGGGCCAAGTTCAGCGACGCCCAGTGCGGCTTCAAGGCCGCCCGCGCCGAGGCCGTGCAGCGGCTGCTGCCCGAGATCGAGGACCAGTCCTGGTTCTTCGACACCGAGCTGCTGGTGCTGGGGCAGCGCCGCGGCCTGCGCATCCACGAGGTCGCGGTCGACTGGGTCGACGACCCCGACTCCAGCGTCGACGTCGTCCGCACCGCGGTCGACGACCTGCTCGGCGTCGCCCGCCTGCAGGGCGAGCTGATCCGCTTCGCCGCGGTCGGCGTCGCCAGCACGCTCGCCTACCTGCTGCTCTTCCTCGGCCTGCGGCTCGGCCTCGGCGCCCAGCTCGCCAACGCGCTCGCCCTCGGGCTCAGCGCCGTCGGCAACACGGCCGCGAACCGCCGCTTCACCTTCGGCCGCCGCGGCCGCGAGCGGCTGCTGCGCCACCACGCCCAGGGCCTCTTCGTCTTCGGCCTCTGCCTCGCCCTGACCAGCGTCAGCCTGGCGCTGCTCGCGGCGCTGGCGCCGGGTGCCTCGACCGCGGTCGAGGTCGCGGTCCTCGTCGTCGCCAACGCCCTCGCCACCCTGCTGCGCTACCTGCTGCTGCGGCTCTGGGTCTTCGGCCCCGGCAAGACGCCGTCGCCGGCCGAGGACGAGGTGCGAGGATTGGCGCGATGGAGGGCGCAGCCGGATCCGGATCCCACCCCTCGCGGCTGAGCCCGGCGCTGCGCCGCGAGGACGGCGTCCGGCCGCTGGAGCTCTTCTTCGACCTCGTCTTCGTCCTCGCGATCACCCAGTGCACGGCGCTGATGGCGCACGACACGAGCTGGACGGCGATCGTCCAGGGGCTGCTGGTGCTCGGGGTGCTCTGGTGGGCCTGGGTCGGCTACGCCTGGCTGACCAGCGTGATCGACCCCGAGGAGGGCGCCGTGCGCCTGGTCTTCTTCGCCGCGATGGCGGCGATGCTGATCGTCGCCCTCTGCGTCCCCGGCGCCTTCGGGGGCCTCGCCCTCACCTTCGCCCTCGCCTACGGCGTCTTCCGCTCCGGCCAGATCGCACTCTTCATCCTCGCCAGCCCCGAGGACGACGCCCTGCGCCACTCGGTCCTCGGCCTCGCCGGCAGCACCGCGGTCGCGGTCGGCATCCTCGTCCTCGCCTCGCTCTTCGACGGGCTGGCGCAGGGGGCGCTCTGGGCGCTCGCCCTCTTCCTCGACATGGCCGGCCCCTACTTCTTCGGCTCGGCCGGCTGGAAGCTGATGCCCGAGCACTTCGCCGAGCGCCACGGGCTGATCGTGATCGTCGCCCTCGGCGAGTCGATCGTCGCGATCGGGGTCGGCGCCTCGGGGGAGCTCGACTTCGGGATCGGCGCCGTCGCGGTGCTCGGGGTCGCCCTCGCCTCGGCGTTCTGGTGGCTGTACTTCGACATCTCCGCCCTGATCTCGGCGCGCCGGCTCGCCGACGCCCCGGCTGGCCGGGTCCGCAACGAGCTGGCCCGCGACTCCTACTCCTACATCCACCTGCTGCTGATCGCCGGGATCGTCCTCGTCGCCCTCGGCATCGAGGCCTCGATCGCCCATTACGACGAGCACCTGCACGCCGAGACCGCCTTCGCCCTCTGCGGCGGCACGGCGGTCTACCTGGTCGGCCTGGTCTCCTTCCGCTACCGGCAGGTGCGTACGCTGAACCTGCGGCGGCTGCTGCTCGCGGCAATCCTGCTGCTGGCGATCCCGGTCGCGACCGAGCTGCCCGCCCTGGCCGGCATGGCCCTGGTCGTCGTCGGGGTCTGGGCCCTGATCGCCCTCGACCACCGCAGCTACGGCGCCGGACGCGTCCGCTTCCGCCATGAGGTCTACGGGCCCCACGCCGATTCCGGCTGATCCCGGGCGACGGACGCAAATACGACTCGCCATACTGCGGAGCCTTGAGCCCCGCCCCCGCCCTCCTCGACGCTCTGCTTCGCACCGGTGCCCCCTCCGGCTACGAGGGGCCGGCGGCCGCGGTCTGGCGCGAGGCGGCCTCCTTCGCCGAGCTCAGCGTCGACGGGATCGGCTCCTCGATCGCCCGCGTCGGCGAGGCGTCCCCGCTGCTCGCCGTGGTCGGCCACATCGACGAGATCGGGCTGGTGATCACCCACATCGACGAGAAGGGCTTCCTCTGGTTCGCCCCGATCGGCGGCTGGGACCCGCAGATCCTGGTCGGCCAGCGAGTCGCCGTGCGCGGCAGGGACGGGACGGTCCCCGGCGTCGTCGGCCGCAAGCCGATCCACCTGCTCGACCCCGACCAGCGCAAGAAGGTGGTCGAGCTGAAGGGGCTTCACATCGACGTCGGCGCCGCCGACCGCGACGAGGCGGCGGCGATGATCCGGGTCGGCGACCCGGTCGTGATCGCCGCCGAGCCGGTCGAGCTGGTCGGCGAGCGGCTCGTCTCCAAGTCGATGGACAACCGCCTCGGCGCCTACGTGGCGCTGGAGTCGCTGCGCCGCTGGAGCGAGCGAGGCGGCGCGGGCGGCTCCTTCGCCGCGGTCGCTGCCGTGCAGGAGGAGATCGGCCTGTTCGGGGCGCGCACCGCCGCCTTCCAGGTCCGCCCCGACATCGCGATCGCGGTCGACGTCACCCACGCCACCGACGCGCCCGGCGTCGACGAGAAGGAGATCGGCAGCCACCCGCTCGGCTCCGGCCCGGCGATCGGCCGCGGCTCCACCCTCTCGCCCAAGGTCTTCGAGCTGCTCGCCGAGACCGCCGAGGCCGAGGGCATCGACCACTCGATCAGCGCCAGCGGCCGCGGCACCAGCACCGACGCCGACGTCCTGCAGATCTCCCGCTCGGGGATTCCCACCGGCGTGATCTCGATCCCCCTCCGCTACATGCACTCCCCGGTCGAGATGGTCGACCTGCGCGACGTCGAGGCGACGATCGAACTGCTCGCCGCCTTCGCCGCCCGGCTCACCCCGGACGTCGACCTCTCCCGCTGAGCCGCCCCCGGGCGGCGTCCTCGGTCGCTCATGTGCGGAGCACATTTCGCTCCCTGCGTCCTTGCCCGGGAACGGCTCAGGAAACGATCGTCAGATCCTTGGGGAGCGCGCTCAGGTTCCTGAAGCCGCCCTCCTCGACCACGACCAGGTCCTCGATCCGCACGCCCAGCTCGCCGGGGAGGTAGATGCCGGGCTCGATCGTGACCACCTCGCCGCGCTCGAGCACGTCGTCGGACTTGGGCGAGAGGCGGGGGCCCTCGTGGACCTCGAGGCCGACGCCGTGGCCGAGGCCGTGGCCGAAGCGCTCGCCGTGGCCGGCCTCGTCGATCGCCTTGCGGGCAACGGCGTCGACGTCCTCGCCCTTGGCGCCGACCGCGACCGCCTCCAGCGCCGCAAGCTGCGCCGCCAGCACGGTCTCGTAGACGGCGCGGCCGCGCTCGCCGGGGTCGCCGGTCGCGTAGGTGCGGGTGCCGTCGGAGCAGTAGCCGTCGAGCTGGGCGCCCATGTCGAAGACGACCAGCTCGCCGCGGCCGATCTCGCGCGCGCCGGGCTCGGCGTGCGGCAGCGCCCCGTTGGGGCCGGCGGCGACGATCGCCGGGAAGGAGGGGTCGCCACCCAGCTCGCGGATCCGCGCTTCCGCGGCGCGGGCGACCTCGCGCTCGGGGCGACCGGCGAGGCCGCGCTCGACCGACCAGCGCCAGACCTCGTCGGCGAGCTTGGAGGCCTCGGCGATCGCCGCCAGCTCCTCGGCGTCCTTGACCCGCCGCAGCCGCTCGACGCCGCCGCCGGCCGGGGCCATCTCGACCCCCTCCCCCAGCTTCTCCTTCAGCTTCGCCAGGGCCCGCACCGACATCTGGTCGTCCTCGAAGCCGACCTTGCCCGAGAGGCGCTCGGCGATCCCGCCCAGCCAGTCGCCCTTGACCGTGACCGCCTCCCAGCCCTCGACCTCGGCGGCGGCGCGCTCGGTGTAGCGGAAGTCGGTGAAGAAGAGGCGGACGCCGGGGCCGCAGACGCAGGCCCCGTTGGTCCCCGTGAACCCGGTCAGGTAGCGGACGTTGACCAGGTTGGTGACCAGCATCAGGTCGAGCTCGCGCCCGGCGGTCAGCCGCTCGAGGCGCGCGCCGCGGCCGCGCATCAGCCGCCCATCCCGAGCGTGGTGGCGAGCAGCTCCAGCGCCTCGCGGTAGCCGTCGGGCCCCTTGCCGGAGACCTTCGCCAGGACCAGGCCGTCGAAGACGGAGACCTTGCGCCAGTCCTCGCGCCCCTCGACGTCGGAGAGGTGGACCTCGACCGCGGGCAGGCGGGCGACGTCGAGCGCGTCGGCGATCGCGCGGCTGTAGTGGGTCCAGGCGCCGGCGTTGACCAGCGCCGAGTCGGCCAGGTCGGGCAGCCGGTGCAGGTATTCGACGAACTCGCCCTCGTGGTTGGTCTGGAAGAAGATCGGTTCGAGGCCGAGGTCGCGCGCCCAGCCCTGGATCCGGTGCTCGAGCTGGGCCAGCGAGAGGCCGCCGTAGACGCCGGCGTCGCGGCGCTCGAGAATGTCGAAGTTGACGCCGTGCAGGACGGCGACGCGGTTGTTGGTGACGGTCACGGCAAGAGCTCCTCGACGGCTGCCCTGACCTTAGCCGGATCGCCCGGCTCGCCGACCCGGGGCTCGCCCGGCCGGGCGAGGAGGACGAAGCCGACCCCCGCCGCGGTCCGCTTCTTGTCGCGCTGCAGGGCGTCGAGGATCGCCTCGACGCCGGCGCCGGGGTCGAGGCGGGTCGGCAGTCCGAGCCGGTCGAGGATCGTCCCGACCTCCTCGCGCAGCGCCTCGGCGCCGGCGAGGCGGAGCGCCGCCAGCAGGCCGATCCCGATCGCCTCGCCGTGGCGGTAGCGCTCGTACCCGGTCGCCGCCTCGATCGCGTGGCCGACCGTGTGGCCGAGGTTGAGCGCCTGGCGCAGGCCGCTGTCGCGTTCGTCGGCGGCGACGACCCAGCACTTGTAGCGGGCGCAGGCGAAGACGACGTCGTCGAGCTCGGTCGGGTCGAGCGACTCGACCGACCGCACCCGCTCCCAGAGCGCGCCGCCGGCCAGCAGCCCGGTCTTCAGCGCCTCGACGAAGCCGGCGGCCAGCTCGGCCGGCGGCAGCGAGGCGAGCGTCCCGGTGTCGGCCAGCACCGCCGCGGGCAGGTGGTAGGCGCCGGCGTAGTTCTTGCCCTCGGGCAGGTCGACGCCGGTCTTGCCGCCGTAGGCCGAGTCGACCTGCGAGACGAGCGTGGTCGGGACCTGCACGACCGGGACGCCGCGCTGGTAGAGGTGCGCGCAGAAGCCGCCGAGGTCGCCGACCACGCCGCCGCCGAGGGCGAGGAGGTGGTCGCCGCGGGTCATCCCGGCCCGGGCCAGCTCGCGCAGCACCCGCTCGGCCTCGGCCATCGTCTTGGCGCTCTCGCCGGGCTCGACCTCGAGCGTCGCGGCGAGCGGCTCCAGCCGCTCCGCGTAGAGCGGCCCGACGGCGGCGTCGGTGAGGCAGAAGCGGCGGCCCGGGGCGGCGATCGCGGCCCGGGGCGAGCCCTGGCCGCGGTAGAGCGGCGAGGCCTCGGCGAAGGCCCCGGCGATCAGGTCGCGGCCGACGAAGACGGGGTACTCGCCGGCGGCGCTCGTCGCCCAGAGCAGCTTGGTGCCGACCGGCATCCCGGCCAGCGCCCGGATCGCCGGCAGCGCCCGGCCGGCGATGCCGCGGTCGCCCGGCGGCACGACCGCATCGGCCACCGACTCGTAGATCGCCAGCCGCTCGGCGAGCAGCTGCTCGAAGCCCTCGCGGCCGAGCGCGACCAGCGGCCGGTCGCTGCGCGAGACCCGCTGCCAGGCCGCCTCGGCGTCGACCTCGAGCCAGACGACGACGTGCCTGCCCAGCGCCGCGCGCACCCGCTCGGAGAGGATGCTGCCACCGCCGAGCGCGATCGCACCGCCCTCCGCGCCCTCCAGCAGCGAGCCGACGACCTCCGCCTCGCGGGCGCGGAACGCCTCCTCCCCGTCGCGCTCGAACGCCTCCGGGATCGTGCAGCCGAGCTCGGCCTCGAGCAGGGCGTCGGTCTCGGCCGTCTCCATCCCGGCCCGCCCCGCGGCGGCGAGAGCCGTGCTCTTGCCGGCCCCCATGAAGCCGACGAAGACGATCGCGGGCTCGCTCACGGGGTCATCCCCGCCAGTCGATGCGGGCCTCGTAGGCCGCGACGGCGGCGCGCACGTCGTCGATGTGGTCGCCGCCGAACTTCTCCCGGTAGCAGCGCGCCAGCGCCAGGCAGACCATCGCCTCGGCGACCACGGCGGCGGCCGGGACCACGGTCGAGTCGGTGCGCTCGCGCAGCGCCTGGGCCGGCTCCCTGGTCTCGGTGTCGACCGAGCGCAGCGGCTTGGTCAGGGTCGAGATCGGCTTGATCGCGGCGCGCACGTGCAGCGGCTGGCCGGTCGTCATCCCGCCCTCCAGGCCGCCGGCGTGGTTGGTCTCGCGGTAGTAGCCGCGCTCCTCGCTCCAGAAGATCTCGTCGTGGGCCTCCGAGCCGGGCCGGCCGGCGACGTCCCAGGCTTCCCCGATCGCCACCCCCTTCACCGACTGGATCGAGGCGACGGCGCCCGCGAGGCGGCCGTCGAGCCGGTCTTCCCAGGAGACGTGGGAGCCGAGCCCGGGCGTGAGGCCGAAGGCGACGACCTCGAAGCTGCCGCCGAGGCTCTCGTTGGCCTTGCGCAGCCGGTTGATCTCCTCGACCATCGCCCTGCTCGCCTCCGGGTCGAGGCAGCGGACCGGGTCCTCGTCGACGGCGGCGAAGTCGGCCGGGGAGGGGTCGGTCCGCTCGGCGGCGCGCACCGAGGCGATCTGCAGGACGTGGCTGTGAACCTCGACCCCGAGCGCCGCGAGGAAGCCGCGGGCGATCGTGCCGGCGGCGACCCGGGCCGCGGTCTCGCGGGCGCTGGCCCGCTCGAGCACGTTGCGGATGTCGGAGTGGCCGTATTTCCAGGCGCCGACCAGGTCGGCGTGGCCGGGGCGCGGCAGGTGGACCTCGTCGGGCTCGAACCCCTCGACCGGCCAGGGGTTCATCCGCTCCTCCCAGTTGGCGTAGTCGCGGTTGGCGACGAGGACGGCGACCGGGCCGCCGAGCGTGCGCCCGTGGCGGACGCCGGAGCGGACCTCGACCGTGTCGGTCTCGATCTTCATCCGGCCGCCGCGGCCGTGGCCGAGCTGGCGCCGCGCCATGTCGCGGTCGAGCGCCTCGCGGTCGAGCTCGAGCCCGGCCGGCATGCCCTCGACGACGGCGACCAGTCCCGGCCCGTGCGACTCCCCCGCGGTGGTGAAGCGAAACGTCATCGCGGCAAGGCTATCGGCGGACCGAGTGAAGGGTTCTGGTGCCCATCGGCACCGAAATCCTTCACTCGCTGTCGGCACCCCGGGCTCCAGCCCGCATCGTGTCGAGGTCGGGGACGCGGCCGGTCCAGATCTCCAGCGAGAGGGCGCCCTGGCGGACGAGGATCTCGAGCCCGTCCACGGTCGCCGCGCCGGCCGCGGCGGCCGCCTCCAGCAGCGGGCTCGGCGCCGCGCCGTAGACCATGTCGACCACCGTCTGCCCGGGGCCGAATCCGCCCGGCAGCAGGGGCAGCGTCTCGAACGGGTCCTCGCCGCCGAGGCCGGCGGCGCTGGTGTTGACGACCAGGTCGTAGCCGGCCTGCCCGGCCGGCGCGGCGACCGGGCGACCGCCGAGCTCGGCGCAGACCTCCTCGGCGCGGGCGGCGGTGCGGTTCCAGAGGTCGACCTCGGCCCCCTCGCCGACCAGCGCCCAGAGCACCGCGCGGGCCGCCCCGCCGGCGCCGAGCACCAATGCCCTCGCCCCCCAGGGGGAGCCCGGCAGTGCCGCCAGCAGGCCGCCGGCGTCGGTGTTCTCGGCCGCGACCCGCCCCGCCTCGAAGCTCAGCGTGTTGGCGGCGCCGATCTCGCGCGCGGCGCCGCTCGCCACGCCGGCCAGGGCCAGCGCCGCCTCCTTGTGCGGGACGGTCACGTTGGCGCCCGCGTACTCGCCGCCCCCGGCCATCTCCCGCACCTTCGCCGCGAACCCCTCCGGCGCCACGTCGACCGCGCCGTAGCTCCACTCGTCCGCCAGCCCGAGCGCCGCCAGCGCCGCGCCGTGCATCGCCGGCGAGCGCGAATGCCCGACCGGGTGGCCGATCACCGCCAGGCGCGGCATCAGCGGCGCCCCCTGGCCGGCGCCCTATTCACCGCAGGTGTTCGGCGCCTTGCCGCCGGCTTCTTCGCGCGCCTCGTTGTAGGCGGCGACCGCCTTTTCGAATTCCGCTTCGGTCTTGGCGAAGGTCAGCTCGTTGCAGCCCTTGGGATCGGTGACGTAGAAGAGGTACTTCGTCTCCTTCGGGTGGGCGGCGGCCTTGATCGCGGCCAGCCCGGGGCTGTTGATCGGTCCCGGCGGCAGACCCTTGTTGAGGCGCGTGTTGTAGGGCGAGTCGATCGCCAGTTCGGATTCGGTCAGCGGCTTCGTGTAGTTGCCGGTGGCGAAGCGGATCGTCGCGTCGATGCCGAGCGGCATCCCTTCGTGCAGCCGGTTGTAGATCACCGAGCCGACCAGCTTGCGCTGCGCCGGCACCCCGGCCTCGTCTTCGATCATCGAGGCGACGATCAGCACGTCGTAGACGGTCAGGTTCTTCGACTTGGCGTACTTCATGTCGACCTTCTTGATCTGGCGCTTGAAGTCCCTCAGCTGCAGCTCGACCAGGTCGGCGACCGGGGCATCGGGCTTCAGTTCGAAGGTGTTCGGGAAGAGGAAGCCCTCCAGGTTCTTCGCCTTCTTGCCGCCGTAGTCGGCCGGGTCGAGGAACTTCGACTTGACGGTCTTCTTCATGTAGCTGCCGGGGACCCCGTCTTCGGAGACCAGCCCGGCGGCCTGCTTGCGGGTGTAGCCCTCGGGGATCGTCACCGTCACGGTGCGCTTCACCGGCGGCACCGAGAGGACGTCGATCGCGGCGCCGTAGCTCATCCCCTCGGCGAGCGTGAAGTTGCCCGCGTACAGCTCGGAGCGCTTGCCCGACAGGGTGACCCGGAGCTGGAACAGGGTCGAGTTGTCGATCACGCCCCGTTCGCTGAGCAGATCGCCGACTTCGGAGACGCTGGAGCCCTTCGGGATCTTCACCTGGACCTCGCCCGAGCCGTCGCCGTGGAAGGGCTGGAAGAGCGCGACCAGGAACCAGGCGATCGCGACCAGGACGATCACGGCTGCGATCCGGAGCGGGTGGCGGAGCAGCGCCCCGGTCACGCCACCGCGGCCCGGCCTCTCCGCGCCGCCGCGGCCGCGCCCGGCGCGGGGTCCGCCGTCTCCGTCGCCGCCGCCCCCCGCCAGCGCCGGGTCGCCCTCGTCGTCGAAGGCCCAGAACTGGGCGTCCTGCTCGGCTTCCACCCGCTGCGAGGACTCGTCCACCGCGACCGGCTCGGGCTCGGGCTCGGGGTGCCGTTCGGCCGCCGCCGGCGGCTCGGGTTCGGGTTCGGGGTCTTCGTCCCAGAACTCCTGCTCCGGGGTGCGCGGCGGGGGCGGCGGCTCGGCCGGGGGCGCGGGCTCGGCCGGCTCCGGCTCCTGCTTGCGCTCCTCCTTCTCGGCCCGCTGCCGCCGCTTCTCCTCGCGCTCGCGGCGGCGCTGCTCGCGCTCCCGGGCGGCGGGATCATCGCGGTCGGCAAACGGGTCGCCCTTCCAATCGTCGCTCACGACTCGCCCCCCTCCGGCCACTCGCCCCCGGCCTCGTCGCCGGGCGTCGCGGCCAGGTAGGCCTCGAGCAGGTGCGCGGCGGCGAGCGAGTCGCGCGAGGCGCTGGCGCCGGAGCGGCGGCTGGCGTCGGCCATGCGCGAGGTGAGCCGCTCGTCGTAGGTCTCGACCGGGACCGAGAGCATCGCCTCGAGTTCCGCGCAGAAGCTGCGA
>Ga0210085_1000187_pt1 | contig 27916 bp, 28 predicted proteins | sample China_Galinas_PW_5_FD_184866 | JGI IMG/M metagenome (GOLD analysis project Ga0210085, IMG submission 184866) | Wetland microbial communities from San Francisco Bay, California, USA, that impact long-term carbon sequestration - China_Galinas_PWC_D1... | ecosystem: Environmental > Aquatic > Marine...
CCAAAAAGGTTTCTTTGCTTTCTATCGCTGTTTTCCCTCAATCCCCCGTCTTCTTCTGAGGTGGCTTCAAAATCATTGGCCAAAACAAAGCCGTCGCTGTTCAGTGCACTGCCGCTGACAAAAGCGTCAAACCGGTCTTTGGCGCCGGAAACGCTAAAGCTTCCCAGGTTTCGGTTCCGCTGTCCGGTTTCCAGCTTTACAGCTCCATGAATGCCCGCAGTCCCCTTTTTGGTAATGACGTTGATGACTCCGCCGAGTCCGCCCTGGCCATATAACACCGAGCTATTGCCGTAGGACACCTTGATTTTGGCGATGTTTTCCACCGGAATGGTACTCGGATCGAACTGCCCGTCAAAAGCGGAATTGAAAGGGACTCCATCGAGCAGCAGCAGCACGTGCCGCGACCGAAAGCCTCTCAAATCGACCCGTGGAACGCCGTCGGTTGCGGTGCGGATGTCCAGCCCGGGCAAGAGTTCCAGGGCCTGGCTCAAGTTTCTAGCATCCCTCCGGGCGATATCGTCGGCGGTGATTTCCCGAACCGTACCGATGGCCTCTACGCCCACTCGCTCACCGGTAACTACGACTTCGCCCAAGGTGTATTCTGCTGTCTGTTGTGTTTGGGTTTCTGAAAATCCATTGAGAGGAAAACCCAGCCACGTTCCGGTGACCAGAAAAACCAAAATATATATTAAGTTTCTTTTCATCCATCGCCTCCATATCCAAGCGGTTGCAGGTATCAAAAAATCGACTCATTTTCAGCCATTTTAAGGATAAATCTCACGTTAAATCAAAGCACCAAATAACCCTAATGATTAATTGTGTCAATAATTTCATGATGTTATAATTTGTTTTACTATTTATAACTCCAAATTACCAATTATAACAACAAAGCATAGGTGCTTGGAGTGCTGATTGATCAAAATCCAAAGAAACGTTCGGATTGTTGTGCCTCTATAAAGATGATCCTGTTAAATTTACCGAAGGTGGGATGAAAAACTTGTGGAAGAACAGAGACAATAATTGCCTTTATGGTTGATATTGGTTAATATAAGTCCATAAAATTGGTTGAAATATATTGACACACAATACCATGGAACCTATACCTGAAAACAACTATAACCTATCTCAAAAACAACCTAAGTGCCCATGGCGGTGTTGCGAAACGGTTCAAAATGCTCACATACTACGTGTATGCTTCGCTTTTTCACCGTTTCGAGCCTTACCCTGAACCCTAATTTTATTTTTGAGATAGGTTCTAATTGGGATATCTTATGAACAACGATCAAAAGAGCAAAATAAAATGAAAAAATATTTATCCACCAAAGAGGTGGCCCAATTTCTGGGAGTCAACGAAAAAATGGTGTATTCCCTGGTTTCAGAAAAGGGTCTTCCGGCAACCAAAGTGACGGGAAAGTGGTTATTTCCACGATACTTGGTGGAACAGTGGCTGGAGAATGAAACCATCAACTATCCCAAACCAACGGTTCCTTTACCCCCCTACCAAGGCCTTTTGATTATCACCGGAAGCAACGATATTCTACTTAATCGGACGATTTCCCTGTTCAATCGCCTGCATCCCGAGCATTTGGCGGTCTTTGGGAACCTGGGAAGCATGGGAGGGATTCGAGCACTCCGGCGCAATCTCTGCCATATTGCATCGAGCCACCTGCTTCAGGAAAACGGACAGGACTATAATTTCGGCTTTGCTCAAGAGGAACTGGAGCAATTGCCGGCGGTGGTCAACTTCTGTCGGCGGCAACAAGGAATCCTGGTCGCCAAGGGAAATCCAAAAGGGATTCAAAACGTCGCCGATTTAGGGAAACCGGGTCTAAAAATCGTCAACCGGCCTTTGGGCACCGGAACCCGGTTGCTCTTTGACGAAGAACTCAAAAAGGCTGGAATCATAGGAGACCGGATCAAAGGGTATCAGCTGGAGGTTCAGCGCCATTTGGATGTAGGGCTTGAAGTGTTGTCTGGAAGGGCGGATGCAGGTCCCGGAATCCAGGCGGTGTCCGGTCTGTTGAATCTTGATTTCATACCCTTGCGCTGGGAGCGTTTTGATTTTCTGATTCTCAAGGACCGGTTTTTCGAAAAAGGCGTGCAACTCTTTTTAGGGCTTTTGCCTGAAGCCGCTTTTCGGGAATTGACTCAAGATCTGAAAGGCTATGATATGAGTCTCTGCTCAAAGATGATCTTTCCCCAAAAATGAAAATGGTAAGCTTTTTATCCGGATGGACTTCCTGCTGCAAGTAACGACTTTCTACAAAAACAAACAGGATCTATGAATTTTTTGACAGACAGCTTTTTCTCGGCCTTGCTTCTGATCTGGACACGGGATCACAATTTGATTGAGATTATCAGTGTGTCCCTCAAGGTGAGTTCAGTCTCCACGTGTATTTCGGCTTTGGTGGGCGTTCCTTCGGGATTTTTGATTGCCTTTTCAGACTTTAAAGGGAAACGGTTGGTCATCACCATACTCAACACACTGCTGGCCTTGCCCACGGTGGTTATCGGCTTGTTCGTCTATGCCTTTATTTCCAGAAAAGGTATTTTCGGCGCCTATGACTTGCTTTATACCCAGAAAGCCATGATCATAGGCCAGATAATTCTTATCATCCCCATCGTCACCACATTCACGATCTCTGCTGTGAGCCGCATTGACGATCGCTACCGGAAAGCCGCATTGACCCTTGGCGCAAATTTCAGACAAACGGCATGGGTGCTCATCCGTGAAGCGCGCTTCGGTATTATGGCCGCCGTGGTTCTGGCATTTGGAAGAGTCATCGCAGAAGTGGGCATCAGTATGATGCTCGGCGGCAATGCCAAAGGATTCACACGGACCATGACAACAGCCATGGCGCTGGAATATGACAAAGGAGAATTTGTGTTGAGCGTGGCATTAGGAATCGTGTTGTTGAGCGTCAGTTTTGCCGTCAATATTTTTTGCAATTACTTTCAAGGTAAGGACCGAACAACTAATTAATATGCTTTACGAGTTAAAAAACATTATTAAAGCCTACAACGGTCGGGCAGTATTGGATCTGAAGCACCTTGGCCTCCAAAAGGGCAAGGTGGTCGGTCTTCTGGGACCAAACGGTGCCGGGAAAACGACGCTTCTTGAAATTCTGGCCTTTCTGTTGCCCCCAACCTCAGGTGAAATCCGATTTAAACAGGAGAAAATCAATTCAAATATAGGGGGGCTGATCAAACTAAGACGCAAGGTGGTGCTTGTTCAGCAACATCCCATTCTTTTTACAACAACGGTTTATAAAAACATCGATTTTCCGCTCAAGATAAGAAAAACCCCCAAGGCAAAAAGAATCGAAATGGTCAATGAACTGTTGAAGTTGGTGGGCATGGTATTTTATAAGGATGCCTTAGCACACACACTTTCCGGCGGGCAAACCCAGCGGGTGGCCATTGCCCGCGCACTGGCCTGTTCCCCGGAAGTCATTCTATTGGATGAACCCATGAGCAGCGTCGATGTTGAGAACCAGATTACCATTGAACGCATCATCCGGGAGATCAATCAAATAAAAGGCATTTCAGTGATTTTCACAACCCATGATGTTGTTCAAACCTCCAGACTGGCAGATGAAACCCTGTTTCTTTTTGAGGGAAAAGTTGCAAAATCCATATATGAAAATATTTTTAGTGCTGTCATCGAAACCCACGAAAACGGTCAAAAATACTGTAGACTTCCCAACGGGCTGAAATTAGGGACACGATCTGAAAAGACAGGACAAACCCGAATATCCATTTCACCCGGAAAGGTCAGGATCAGCCAAAACAATTTTAATCCTCAAGAAAATACCAGAAAAGGCAAGATCATTCAGCTCAGTCAGGAACAGTTCAATGTCCGTGTACTGATTGATGCCGGAATACCTTTAAATGTATTGATTCCCAAAGAATCATTCAATAGCCATGAAATGGGCATCGGCGACGACGTCTGGGTGACTTGTCCGGAAGAAAGTATTGATATTTTTTAGCTTATAACTTGAGTTTTACATTGACTATTCGTCTGATATGATTATTTTCATGGTAATAAATCTTGAATATCATTGTTAAAATAAAAAGACATCCCATTTAATCATATCTTGAAAAAAAGCTTTTATGCATCACAAAACTAATAAAACAGGAATAAACATTTAATGGCAAATATTCTTATCATAGATGATGATAATCAGTTTCGGACAATGCTCCGACAAATGGTAGAGCGAAATGGTTATAAGGTCATCGAAGCTTCTGACGGTAAAGAGGGGATTAAGCTCTATCGAAAGAACCCCACGGATCTCATTATCACCGATCTCATTATGCCGGAAAAAGATGGAATTGAGACCATTCAAGAGCTGAAGAAAGACTTTCCGGGCATTAAAATCATCGCCATTTCAGGGGGCGGTCGATTAGGGCCACACGATTATTTACATTTGGCCAAAATGTTTGGGGCGCAGCGAACATTAACAAAACCCATTGAACTGCCCGAACTATTAAAAGCCATTGAGGAGCTTCTGGAATAATCCTATTCATTTTCAATACAGAAATAAGCAATTTTCCGTAAGGTCAAGGGAATCAAGGAATTGCGCGGAGACGTACAAAACGGTACGCCGCACAAGGAATTCCGTAGATTGACGCGGAGATTGCGGAAAAGGGCTATTTCTGAATGAAAATTATTTATGACTGCTGTTTCAGTGCATCCAAAGTTTCAAGGTCACACACATCAAAACTTTGTCCACACCCACCACAGATCATCTCGCATTTATCCGGTGTACGCGATCTTCGTTCCTTTAACTGTGCGCGACATTCCGGGCATCTAAGATTCATCACATCATCCTTATTATTGGTGTCAGTTTTCATAAAGCTCTCCGCTATACAAATTTAAAATTCATAGAAACCTCGACACATCGAGGCAGCTGATTCTCACTGCTTTTACATAAAAAGTAATTGAGATAACCCAGTTGTCAAATATTTTACGGATTAAAAAATAATTGACAAAGCAAATTTGCCAATGACATATATGCGAATTTGTACTTTCTCGAAATTTTCAAAATATTTTTTGTACATTTAAATTAAACTGTTTTATGGTATTTGACAGAAAAATGCCCGATTCTGCTTCTCCCACAAATAAACATGATTTTAAGACGTCAATCTTACAAGGCCTGTCGGCAGCCTGGCCCATCTGCCTTGGCTATATTCCCATCGGGCTTGCCTTCGGAGTGCTGGCCCAAAAGGCCGGACTTTATCCCATAGAGATCATGCTGATGTCTATTTTGGTGTTTGCCGGCAGTTCACAGTTTATTGCTGTTTCCATGCTTTCCACCGGTGCAGGTGCCGTATCAATTATTATTACAACATTTGCGGTCAATCTGAGGCATTTACTGATGAGTTCGTCTCTGGCAGTATTTCTGGGTAACACCACCCGAAAAAAACTATCCCTATTTGCCTATGGTGTTACCGATGAAAGTTTTGCCGTCAACCACACCCGGTTTAGCCGTAACAACTGGAGTCTGGATCGGGCGTTGGTGGTAAATCACACGGCAAATATTGCATGGATCGTCAGCAGCGTCATCGGTGGTTACAGCGGTCAGTTCATCCACGAAGGTGCCTTCGGTATCGATTATGCGCTAACGGCGATGTTTATCTGCCTGTTGATATTTCAACTAAAAGGGCGTTTCTATGTGATCACCGCGGTCATCGCCGGTGTTGTGGCGGTGATCCTGTCTTTGATCATTCCCGGCAGCTCATATATTGTGCTGGCTTCCATATTTGCGGCCACCACGGTACTCGGTATAAAAAAATGGCTGTTACGATAATTCATCAAAAAGTTGTGTGGGTCATCCTGGGCATGGGCCTGGTGACCTATGTCCCACGGTGGTTCCCGCTGATATTGCTGTCCCGGCAAAACCTACCCCAATGGTTGGTCGAATGGCTCGACCTGATTCCGGCAGCGATTCTCAGTGCGCTACTTTTGCCGGAACTCGTTACCAAGGGCATGCCTCGACATATGTCGCTCTGGCAACCCGAACTTTGGGTGGCATTGCCGACCTTTATTTTTGCACTAAAAACCAAATCCTTAGGCGGTACCGTCGTCATCGGAATGGCCTTGTTTTGGCTGGCCCAAAGCATCATTTGAAATCCTGTACCGCCACTTTTCTTCGTAAATCCTTTTTTGAATAAATACATATTATTTCCTGGGATATTTTTTGTTTTAGCGACAAAAACCGATCAACAAAATCTCGAATTCTTAGCCAGCTCCAGGTTGACAACATTCACCTCGGTTAATAAATTGAAATGCCCGCAATGAATTTGAATCAAATGACGATATCATTTTAAATTCAAATTCTTGAAGAATCTTTTGGTTATAAACGAGGGATCAAATGAAACTGACGATAAAAATCATGAGCTTAATATTTTTGGGGATCATAGCCCTTTTAGTTGTTGATGGATACATCTCCGTAAAGCGCGAGATAAACGTGTTTGACAACGATATGAAGCGAAACGCCCATTTGCTGGGAAACACGGTCAAAGAATTAACCCTTGACGCCTGGCATGAGGCTGGCCAAAGTCGGGCTCTGGAACTTATCAAAAGAGTGGATAGAAAAGAAAATTATATGCGGATTCGATGGGTTTGGCTGGGTAATCTATCGGGTGGACCTTATGTGCCCCGAGTGGCCATGGAAAAGCTGCTTCCGGTATCCCGCGGACAAGAAATTTCGGTAAAAAAAATGGATGATAATGGCTCCGGGCATCTCTACACATACGTACCGGTTAAAATCAACAGCCAAAAGTATGGCGCTCTTGAAATTTCAGAATCTATAGATAAGTTGAAGAATTATATACATAAAACAATATTACGATCTATTATACTTGGCATCTTGATGGCGTTGTTAGGATCCATCATGCTGTGGGTGCTGGGAATAAAATTTGTCGGCCGTCCGTTGAGTCGACTGGTGGAAATCACCCGTCAGATCGGTAAAGGTGATTTTTCAGCGCGAGTGGTTGTTCGTGGACACGATGAGCTGTCCAGTTTGGCAAACGCGATCAACCAAATGTGCGTACAGCTTGCAGCATCACGAGAAACTGTTCGCAAAGAGACTGAAGCTCGAATCGCAGCACTTGAGCAATTGCGCCACACCGAACGTCTGGCCACGCTCGGTCGCCTCTCTTCAGGAATTGCCCATGAACTGGGTACCCCCCTTAACGTCGTTTCAGGAAGGGCCAAACTTATCATCAACGAAGATCTGAAAAAAGAAGACATTACCGAATGCTCAAGAATAATTAAAGAACAGGCGGAACGTATGACAAAGCTAATTCGACAGTTACTCGATTTTGCCAGACGTCGGGCACCTCAAAAGTCACCTGTTAATCTTAAAAATCTATCCAATCAAGTCATAGAAATGTTGAAACCCGCAGCTGAAAAACAAAAAGTGATGCTTAGGCTGTTACAAAATGACGACATACCCCTGGTTTCAATGGACTTGTTTCAGGTTCAGCAAGTTTTAATCAACCTGGTGATGAACGGGATTCAGGCCATGCCTGACGGCGGGCAGTTGGAAATAGGGCTTCACATGAAAAATTCATATCATCCGACGTTAATCAGTGACCAGGAACAAAATTACGTAGCGATAAGCATTAAAGATGAAGGAAATGGTATTTCTGAAAACAACATCAATCATGTATTTGAGCCTTTCTTTACAACTAAAAATGTGGGAGAAGGAACCGGATTGGGACTTTCCATTGCTTATGGTATCGTTCGAGAACATGGCGGGTGGATCGATGTTAAGAGCAAGGTCGGTGAGGGGAGCTGTTTTACAATTTATATACCACTGGAGGTTGACGAATGCGTGGAAAAATCCTGATCGTTGACGATGAACAAATGATGTGTGAAATGCTTGAAAACGATCTCAAACGAAACGGCTTCCATCCAACGTGCTACATCTCTGCCGAAAAAGCGCTCGATGCTCTGAAAACAGAATCGTTTGACGTTCTTTTGACGGATCTGAATCTGCCAAACATGAACGGAATCGAGCTTTGCGAACGCGTCGTTGACAACAGGCCCGATATCCCTGTAATTGTCATCACCGCATTCGGGAGCCTGGAGACCGCCATTGCCGCTATTCGCGCAGGAGCATATGATTTCGTTACCAAGCCGATCGATTCCCAATTCCTTGTTCTCGCCCTCGACCGTGCTGTAAAGCACCACGGCCTTCAAGAAAAGGTAAAACTTTTGGATGAAGCCCTCAAAAAATCTCATCAATTTGACGAACTGATAGGCCAAAGTCCTTCCATGCGCAAACTGATTGATCGACTCGAACGTGTTGCCGACACCGAAACTTCTATTCTCATTACCGGAGAAACCGGTACGGGAAAAGAGCTTGTGGCACAGGCGCTTCACAGGCAAAGCCGCCGACATAAAGGCCCTTTTGTTGCCGTTAACTGTGCCGCTCTGCCGGATGCACTGCTGGAAAGTGAACTCTTCGGCCATAAAAGCGGCGCGTTTACCGATGCCAAAACAGAACGTAAGGGACTGTTTTTTCAGGCCAACGGCGGAACTCTGTTTTTTGATGAAATCGGTGATTTCCCACTGGCTCTTCAGCCCAAGCTCCTTAGATCTCTGGAAGAACGCTGCGTTCGCCCAATCGGCGGCACCTCTGAAATCAATTTTGATGTTCGAATCATTGCTGCGACCAATCGTGACATTGACACCGCCATTGAAGAAAATCGGTTTCGTGAAGATCTGTACTATCGCATTAATGTCATCCAGATTGATCTTCCACCGATTCGAGATCGCGGAACCGATATTCTTCTTCTTGCACAGCATTTTATTGAGCAGTTCGCCATTCGTTCAGACAAACAAATAACGGGGATATCAAATACGGCCGCGGAAAAACTTCTAAATTATACATGGCCCGGCAATGTGCGTGAACTTCGAAATGCCATTGAACGAGCCTTCGCATTAACCGCATATGAGAAAATATCTGTGGATGATCTTCCGGAAAAAATACGTGATTATAACGCCTCTCATTTTTTTGTTGGAAGTGATAAACCCAGCGAACTTGTTTCAGTTCAGGAAGTTGAGCGTCGATACATTCTTCATGTCTTGAAGACGGTCGGAGGCAACAAGACGTTGGCTGCAAAAGTGCTGGGCTTGGATCGTAAAACCTTGTATCGTAAACTTCAGCATTACAAGGTCCACTGACGTTTACCCGCTTTTCCGCAGGAATCCGGAATCCTTCGGATCGACGGCGCCAGAGGCGATCAGGGGTCGGAGACTCTTAAACATGTCAACCTTCTAATCTCCTTATTTTTCGAGATATTTGTGTTTATCCGTGGTTTCACTTATCCTCTTTCCTCTTTTCTGTTTCCTGTTTTTTGCTCGAAGATTCTGGTCATTGAGTAAAAAGTAAATCCCCTTCTGACATCCCTCCACGGCACCTCCCTGTTGGGGCATATTGCCACGGTGAAGCAAAATGCCCCGCCACACGGCCTGGATATCAAATGCATTGAAAAGAAAAATGATGCTGACAAAATCTGTATTTATCAACAATATCAATATATTTAATACCTTTTTGGGAAGACGCATCTGTTGATGATACGCCTGGCATATTAATTGCTGAATTTCTGTTTAAAGCGTCGGAGAAAAGATATTTTAACTCAAGTTTCGCGTTCCGAATTATTATAAACAAGGGAATCTGACATGGAGACGTCCATCGAAAAGAAAAACAACATATGCCGGTTGGTTAAAAATACTCATGACAGTCATTCACCCAAAATATTGCTGGCGGAAGATGATAAGGAAATGCGCAACTTATTGACATTGATGCTTCGAAAAGAAGGCTATCGGGTGACTGAATGCACTGATGGAATATCTCTTCTCGACATGCTGTCATCCTTTTTTCTGCCCGGCAAAGAATATGATAATTTCGATCTAATTATCTCAGACATTAGAATGCCCGGCATTACCGGAATGGAGATACTGATGGGTGCAAATGAACTCGATAATTTCCCGCCCATGATCCTGATCACGGCATTCGGAGATAAAGAAACCCATATGCTGGCAGAACGATTGGGAGCAGCAGCGTTGTTCGACAAACCTTTCGATATAGACGACATGCTGAAAAAAGTGCGAGCGATCCTGTTGCACTCGGTATAAACGGAATCGCTTCCATGAATTGCATACGAAATTTACAGGAAACGGATATGGTTAAACAGGAACATAACACCCCATCTTTAACAAACCGTTCCCTACAAGATTCTTATTATATACACTCTCCTTTACGAATACTACTTGCAGAAGATGACCTTGAAATGAGTAGGATGCTTGCATGGTATTTACAAAAAAAGGGATGCAATGTTGTTGTGTGTAAGGATGGAAATGACCTGATGAGGCACCTTGGGTTTTCAGGACCATTGGAATGTTTTCTTGGATTTGATTTAATCATATCAGATATTCGTATGCCGGGAGCCTCAGGTCTTCAAGTTCTTGAAGCCGCAAATGAGTTCGATGATTTTCCTCCAATGATTTTGATCACCGCCTTTCCGGATAAGCAAGCTCTTGATCTGGCAAAACGCCTGGGAGCTGCGGCCATACTTTCAAAACCTTTCGACTTGGATGATCTCCTCACCGAAATCAGTCACATTTTCCCCTTGGGACTGATTTCGGAGAAAGCGCAGCTCCCATTATCAAAACAAGAACCCGTCGTCGTACAATTCCCGCTGGATGTCTGTTTTCGTCATGATCTCGATTCGGAACATATCAAAGATTTTGTTTACAACATGGCCGCCAAACTCAACCGGTTCAACCATCACATCGAGCATTGCAGGGTTGTCCTCGATCAGTCAGGAGCCCATCATCAAAGAAATCCTCTTTATCATGTAACGATAAACATAGATGTACCCGGCAAAACCATTGCTGTGAAACACGATTCTGAAAGGGGATCAGGTTTCGAAGATCTGTATCTTTCCATACACCTTGCTTTCGGAGCGGCAATACGTCGTTTAAAACGATACCTTCAAAAGCACTGCTCTACGAAAATGAAGTAGTGGATTTAAACGCGAAATAAATGTCGAAAAGTTATAGGCCATTAAAATAAATCCAAAGAGGGTTCGAGGGTTCGGAAGATGGAAAACGTGGCAAAATCCGTATCGGGTGTTAATGATGTTAAAATAGAAGTGTTTCCCATAGACCCCATTGATTGAAGAAAACTTTTTAACAAAGGAAAACTATGATGAATAATATTACATTCAAGTATAACGCAACAAAAAGAACCGCTATTGCCGCCGCGATGATCACAACCGCCCTTGCTTTTGCGATATTGTTTGTCTATCCGACCGCGAATGTCTGGGCTAAACCGTGGGGTCAATCGACAGTCCCCGAAAGTTTCAGCGCACTCGCCGAAGCCGTCAGTCCGGCGGTGGTCAATATCAGCACCGTAAAAACCATTAAGGGCGGCGGGCCGGTGTTCCGCCACTTTTTTCAAGGCCCTCGGGGGAATCAAGATCCGTTTAAAGATTTTTTCGATAATTTTCCTGGCAATGAACAGCAGCGAGAGTTCAAACAGCGGAGTCTGGGATCAGGATTTATCATTGACAAAAAAGGTTATATTGTTACGAACAACCATGTCATTGCCGATGCGGACGAAATCAAGGTTAAACTGAACTCCGGTAAAGAATATGATGCCAAAATTATCGGGCGGGATCCCAGCACGGATATTGCGTTGATTAAAATAAAAGCTAACAGCAGTTATTCTGTTGTCAATCTGGGTGATTCCGATGCGTTGAAGGTCGGCGAATGGGTAGTGGCCATTGGAAGCCCGTTTGGTCTGGAGCATACCGTTACCGCAGGGATTGTCAGTGCCAAAGGCCGGGTCATCGGTTCGGGGCCTTATGATGATTTCATCCAGACCGATGCGTCCATCAATCCCGGCAACAGTGGCGGTCCACTAGTCAATATGAAAGGTGAAGTTATTGGGATCAACACCGCTATTATCGCCGGTGGTCAAGGCATTGGATTTGCCGTACCCATAAACATGGCCAAAGGGGTGATTAAACAACTCAAAGAAAAAGGTGAAGTGACCCGGGGTTGGCTGGGTGTGGGCATTCAGGACATCAACGATGAAATGGCGGAATACTATGGCATTAAGGACAAAAATGGCGTATTCGTATCCGAAGTTTTTCCCGGAGACCCCGCAGACGAAGCCGGAATAAAAACAAAGGATATCATTATTAAGGTTAATGGCCAAAAAATTGAAACCAGTCGGGAACTCACCCGCATTATCGCCGGTTTTCATGTCGGTGAGGTGATCAAAATAACCGTATTGCGTGACGGCAAGGAGAAAACTTTCAATGTCAAAATTGCCAAACGAGAGGATACAAAGAACGTATCCAGCGGCATACCCAATAAAAAGCAGGAGGCCTTCGGCATTCAGGTTTCAAATTTGACACCGGAAATCGCACGCAGGCTCAAGTTGCGGGAAACTAAAGGGGTGGTGGTAACCGGCGTCCAAGAGAACAGTGAGGGTGAGGACAAAGGCGTTCAAACCCGGGACATTATCAAGGAAATCAACCACCAATCCATCAACACCATAACCGATTACGAAAATGCGATCCGCAAGGTGAAAAAGGGCAATACCGTCGCCATGTTCATCAAGCGGGCCAACTCAGGCTTTTTAGTGATTAAATTGACAAAAGATTGATGTATCAAATACAAATTTTTTAAGATACCCAACATCACTCTTGTCCATAAACGATCTTTTAGATGGCCAAGAGTTGTGTCATGCCTAAAGGATTTTTGAACCGTAACCTTTGTGGAAACCTGGAATGATGAAATATTGGGCTTTTAAAAAGGAACCACAATTCCATTATTTCGGCGTCTTCCGGGTAAAATGTTGGTGTCGAAATCATTCCAACTTATCAGGATAGACTTATTTTGGACACTGCTGACCCGGAAATTAATCTAATAAAATAAAATTTTAGGTTGATGAACTCGACAAATGCTTCTAAAAGACAGGTATTGAAAAAACAACGTTTTGTATGAGTGTCGAAGGGAAAGGAAAAACCATGATCCAAGTTGAAAATTTGACAAAATATTACAGTGATTTCTGTGCTGTGGATCAAATCAATTTCAACATTAAAAAAGGCGAAATTCTCGGTCTTTTAGGGCCTAACGGTGCCGGCAAGACAACGACCTTGAGGATGTTGACAGGCTATTTTATGCCCAGTTCCGGGACCATCCGCGTCCAGGACTGCTTGCTGGATGAGCATCTTTTAGACATTAAAAATATGATGGGATATCTGCCTGAATCAGCGCCGTTATATCACAGTATGCTGGTCTATGACTATTTAAACTATGTTGCCGGAATTCGGGGGATGGATAAAAACCAAAGAATCTCCAGAATACGGGAGCTGGTTAATTTATGCGGATTGGATAACATCATGCACCGGAGCATCAATGAACTCTCCAAAGGGTTGAATCAGCGTGTGGGTTTGGCCCACGCCATGATGACCGATCCTGAAATTTTGATACTGGATGAACCCACTTCAGGTTTGGATCCGAATCAGATCGTAGAAATACGGAACATCATTCGACAAGTCGGAGAAGAAAAAACCGTCATTCTTTCAACCCACATCTTAAGTGAAGTGGAAGCCACCTGCGATCGAGTGATCATTATTAATAAGGGCAAGATCGTTGCAGACGATATTATGGAAAATCTCAAGCAATCTGCCGGTCAAAAATATTTCATCAATTTAGAACTGATCAACGCTGATTTCCAGGATGTGAACGAAACATTCAGCAGAATCGAGGGCGTTGAAAGCATCCAACGAATTGACGACGCCCAAAACGGCAGCCTCAGCATACGGCTTACCTGTGAATCTCCAACAGATTTAAGAGAAACCATCTATCAAACCGTTAAACAGACAACCTGGGTTCTCATTGAGTTTCATCAGGAAAGCAAAACCTTAGAAACTGTATTCCGCGAGCTGACCAAGGAGGACTGACATGCAACAGGCAATTCGCATCTGCATTAAAGAATTAAAAGATTATTTCATATCTCCCATTGCCTATATCGTTATTTCTATTTTTTTACTGGTAACCGGATGGTTCTTTTTTACGACATTTTTTTACTACAATCAGGCGGACCTGAGAAATTTTTTCAACCTCCTTCCCATTACATTTTCATTTTTAATTCCGGCGGTGACCATGAGACTCTTTTCCGAAGAGCTCAATGTGGGATCTTATGAAATACTTCTAACCCTTCCGGTGACGTTTACGGATATTCTTTTAGGTAAATTTTTAGCCGGTGTTCTGTTCGTTGCCATTGCCCTGATCCCAACCTTTTCCTATCCTATTTGCATTACCTTCATGGGCCAGTTGGACTGGGGACCAGTGGCTGGCGGTTATCTGGGCGCCATTTTGCTAGGCTCGGCATTTGTTGCAGTGGGTTTGTTTGCCTCATCTCTGACACGCAACCAGATCATCGCATTTATTGTCGGCATGACCATCTGCTTCACCCTCACGCTGATCGACAAAATGCTTTTCTTTTTTCCCCGGACATTACTCGGTGTTATCGGTTACCTCGGGGCTGATTCTCATTTTAGCAACATCTCCAAAGGGATTATTGATTCAAGAGATATCATCTATTTTTTGAGTGTCATGTTCATCGGGCTATACAGCACCCATCTGGTCATGCAGGAAAAAAATTAAGGAGTTCAACATGGGTATTCAGAAACGATATTCAAAATACATTAAACTTTCCATTTATCTGGTCATCGTTGTTCTCATCAATGTGGCTGGGATGACACTTTTTTTCAGAATCGATCTTACCGAAAACAACATTTATTCAATATCGAAGGCCAGCAAAGAAGTGGTGTCCACCCTTTCCGAACCATTGACCATCGATGTCTTTTTTACAAAAAACCTTCCCGCGCCGCACAACAATACAGAAAGATACTTACACGATCTTTTGGAGGAATATGCCATCCATGCCAATAAGTATTTTAACTATAAATTCTACGATGTCAGCCCGGAGTCGGAAGGAATCAACCCTTCAGCCCGGGAAAACCAGAACCTGGCGAACAATTACGGCATACACCCGGTTCAGATCCAGGTTTATGAAGAAGACGAGGTGAAATTCAAAAAAGCCTACATGGGGCTGGTATTGATTCACGGCGATATGATAGAGCGGATTCCCACCATTACATCCGTCAACGGGTTGGAATATAAGCTGACAACGGCCATACAGAAACTGAACAATAAGATTAGCGCACTGCTGAACCTGAAAGATAAAATCAAGGTTAAGTTGTTTCTGTCTTCTTCATTGAAATCCGTGGCACCGTTAATGGGCCTAAACCAGATACCCGAATATCCGGAAAAATTAAAAGAAAGCATTGAGCACCTTAATTCAAGGAGCTTCGGAAAACTAGAATATATCTTCATCGACCCGTCAAAAGAACCGGAAAAGGAATCGTTATGGAAACCGTACGATCTGATGCAGCTTCAATGGCCTAATCTATCCGACGGCAAAATTCCTGCCGGAAAAGGAATCATCGGTCTTGTCATGGAATACGGCAAAAAAGTCAGAAAGATACCACTCTTAAATGTACTCCGGCTGCCCATCATCGGAACACAGTACGAGTTGGTTGATGTCGATAAACTGGAAGACATCATCAACAACAACCTGGAGACGCTGGTGGATATCAATCAGGATCTGGGATATCTGGCGGGAAACGGCACATTGAATATTTCGAGTTTCTCACCCATGATGCGGCAAAATCCGGGCGCCATCTCTACATTTTCAAAGCTGATATCAAAAACGTATAGTTTGAAACCCATCAATTTGAAAGATCAGACTATCCCAGACAGCCTCAATTGTCTGGTGATCGCACGGCCCACTGAAAAATTTTCCGACTACGAACTTTATCAGATCGACCAGGCTTTGATGAAAGGGACCAATCTTGCGTTGTTTATCGATGCGTTTAAAGAAATCAATCCCAATAATCAGCAGCGTTTTACAATGAGGGGACCCAACTTTGTACCGTTGGATACCGGAATTGAAAAATTGCTATCACATTATGGTATCCATATTAAAAAATCATATGTGCTTGATGAAAATTGTCACAAACAACGGCTTCCAAGCAACATGGGGGGTGGTGAAAGACCCATATATTTTGCCCCCATCATCAAAAACAAAAACATCAACCATGATTTAGGTTTTATTCGTAATATCAAGGGACTGGTTGCTGTCAAAATATCACCTCTGGAATTGGACGAAGCAACGATTTCCAAAAACAATCTCAAAGCCGTGAAGCTCTTTTCATCTTCTAAGAAATCCTGGGAAATACGTAAAAATATCAATCTGAATCCCATGTTTCTCTCACCGCCCTCTTCGGATAATGAAGAACAGAGTTTTCCATTGGCATACCTCGTTGAAGGTGAGTTTCCCAGTTATTTTGCCGGTAAACCCATCCCCGAAAAAAAATCAGAAGATGAAAATAAGGGGGCTGATAATAAGAAAGAAAAAAAATCCCAACCGGCTGAGAAAAAAACCAGCGTGGACATGTCGAAAATCGAGAGCCGGAATAAAACCATATCCAAAGGAAAACCCGCAAGAATCTTCTTGATGGCATCCTCGGAAATGCTTAAAGACAACGTTTTGGATGCTGACGGTACCAGCCCCAATGATATGTTTATTTTGAACACCATAGATGCCTTGAACCATCGAGAAGATATTGCTGCCATGAGAAGCAAAGTACTTAATTTTAATCCGTTGAACGATACCGGATCTTTAACGAAAACTTTTGTCAAAATGTTTAATATCGCCGGCCTGCCGGTCTTGATGGTTTTTCTGGGTCTCATTGTGTGGCTGCGGCGTCATTCCAGAAAAAAACATATACAAATGATGTTTCAAAAGTAAGGTGTTACCGTTCAGGGTCAAGCTGGCGACGCAGTCTCCATTTAACCTTGAACCGTGAACCTTTGAACTTTGGACTTATATTAAAAGAGGTGAATATGAAGCTGAAAAAAGAATATTTCATCCTGACAGCCATTCTGGTTGCACTGGTCCTGTATCTTGCCTTGCATCAATCAAACAGAACACATTATCAGCTTCCGAAACTTTCCGAGATTTCCGGGAAACACATCTCAAAACTTGAAATTACCACAAAAAGCGGTTCCATTGTTTTTAACAAAAAAGACAATACATGGCATATCGGACCAAAAGGATATCTTGCTGATTCAACAAAGGTTAAACACATACTGAATATTGTCGAAAATTTGAAATTGACAGCCCTGGTATCGGAATCGAAAGATTATGTCCGTTATGATTTGGGCCATAATAAAGATATCCGTGTGAAGGCCTGGCAGGGCAACACATTGCTTAGGGAATTTGATATCGGTAAAACTGCACCGACCTTTAAGCATACCTTTGTTAAACTACCGGACGATCCCAACGTTTACCACGCCAGAGGAGATTTCAGGCGGAATTTTGATCACCCTGTTGAGGATTTCCGAGATAAATCCGTGCTGTCGTTTGTCCAAAACAGCATTCAAGGGATTACGCTTACCCACGAGAAAAAAACCATCTCTCTTTCTCGAAAAGAGATCCCTGAAACCCATCCTGAAAAAAAGAATTCGTCGACCGCCAAAGCCCCTAAAGCATCAAAAACCAAAACCGTATGGGAGGATACAAAAGGTCATGAAGCGGCCCCATCCAGGATTAGCTCCCTGTTGAGTTATCTGAACAGTCTGGAGTGTGGAAGATATTTAGACGACTTGAAAAAGGAAGATTTAAAAAACCCGATCTATACCGTTACGCTCAAAGGCGAGAAGGAATATTCACTTTTGGTCTTTGCCAAAAAAGACAAAAATGCAAAAAATTATTCGGCAACCTCCTCGGAAAATGAATCCGTTTTTTCACTGGCCGATACACAGGTAGACACCATCAAATCCAAGCTTGATGAAATTTTCAACGTAAAAGAAAAATAAAAGAATTTATAATGCGTTAGCATTTTGAAAATATTACCGCTTCAGGAATCGATTTAATTCAAAAGACTATCACAAAAATTATATTTGACTTATCTTAGAGTTGCATTACACTAACACTATGAACAAAATGGAAAGTAAAAGCGAATAGCAACATCCTAAAAAAAGGAGGTTTCGCCCATGTATGATAAAAAAGAATTGTGTGACAAAATCAGAAAATTGTATCCGGACATCGGTGAGTGCGGAATCGATATTGACGTCGATTATGATAAAGAGCAAAAAGCATGGACGATAAATCTAAAAAAGGACCATATCAAGTTAAAACACTTTCTTGAAAACGAAGACGCCGATTTGTGTATGGAAGGAAAACAGTGTGTCAGTCTGGGGCTGGAAATTGCCCAGCTCAAGGATAACATTAAACAGATTTAGCATAGATAATCATCGTTACAACTTTAGTACAAATATGTATTATCGGGAAGCAAGTTTCAATTCGCTTCCCGATTCGTTTTTTCAGTAACATGCTGTTTGCATTTTCTTTACCCCCTGCAACCCCACACCGCATTAATGGGAACTGAATCCATTATTTCAGAATATCTACATAATTGTTGATTTCATACTTATTTTATACATATTTGTTATAATTATTTTTATTACCTACACTATTGTATTTTATTTTTTGTGCTTAATCATTCCTAACGATTTATTATATTACTGTAATATTAATTGGTTAGATTGATTTTCTTTCTCATTTTAACCAACTGGCACATTTCTTGATAAACAAAGAGCAAAACTGCAGCCCCGGAATCAAAAATCATAAAATAAATAAGGAGCATGTTTAAATGAAAACATTTATCATTTCTGGTTTACTTGTCCTCATCAGTTATGCCGGCGTCTGGGCCGGAGACGAAATTCCAACGGTCCTAAGCAATAAGGAGGCCATCAGTCTGGTTCAAGTCCATGCCGACTATGTCTGGACACTGGTAGCCGCAGCATTGGTCTTTTTCATGCAGGCCGGCTTTGCCATGGTAGAAGCCGGCTTTACCCGGGCCAAAAACGCCATCAATATAATGATGAAAAATTTGATGGACTTTTCCATGGGATCCCTGGCGTTCTGGGCCGTAGGGTTCGCCCTGATGTTCGGTGTTTCCAAAACCGGCTGGTTCGGAACATCCGGGTTTTTCTTGAGCGATTTCACCCCCGGCGGCGATCCCTGGGTGCTGGCGTTCTGGATGTTTCAGGTAGTTTTTGCCGCTACCGCTGCAACCATTGTCTCCGGTGCCATGGCGGAACGAACCAAGTTTTCGGGGTATCTGATCTACAGTGTTATTGTTAGTGCCCTCATCTATCCCATATTCGGAAGCTGGGCATGGGGAAGTCTCTATAAAGGGGGCGGCTGGTTGGAGAACTTAGGGTTCATCGATTTTGCAGGATCCACGGTGGTCCATTCGGTGGGTGGTTGGGCAGCCCTGGCCGGCGCTATTGTGTTGGGACCTCGCCTTGGCAAATACACGAAAGACGGCAAGGTCAAACCGATTCTGGGACACAACATACCGTTAGCGGCTTTGGGCGTATTTATCCTCTGGCTGGGATGGTTCGGTTTCAATCCCGGCTCCACCACTGCTGCCAATAAAGATATCGCCATGATTTTTGTCAATACCAACTTGGCCGCAGCTGCCGGTTGTGTTCTGGCCATGTTCACATCGTGGATAAAATTCGGTAAGCCCGAAGTGGGTATGAGTTTAAACGGGGCTCTGGCCGGCCTGGTAGCCATTACCAGCCCCTGTGCGACGGTCACACCAGCGAGTGCGATCATTATTGGTGCAGCAGCCGGTGTAATTGTCGTACTGGCGGTGCTCTTTTTCGATAAAATTCGGGTGGACGATCCTGTCGGCGCTATCTCCGTCCACGGTGTCTGCGGTGCCTGGGGCACCCTCTCAGCCGGAATCTTTAACATCGGCGGCACCAGCATGAAAATCTTCGGGGTCCAGTTATTGGGAATTGCCGCCTGCTTTTTATGGGTGTTTCCCACGGCCTTTATTATGTTCAAACTGATCGATCTAACAATAGGCCTCAGGGTATCCCCGGAAGAAGAACTCGAAGGGCTTGACTTCACGGAACACGGCGGAAATGCATATCCTGACTTTGATATTTCCCATTCAGGAAGCATGGGATCCGTTGCACCGGCTTTTGCCAGATCGGAAGCAGTTACCGGGAAAATGGTCCACAAGACGGTTAAACAAACATAAACATAGATGAGTGATGCTTTGATGATGCCTGTCCGGATGTTTTTCCGGGCGGGCATCATTTTTTTTAGCACCCTTCATCGTCGATAATTTTGAAGCCGGTATTATCAGGTGTTTGAGATTTAGCTTTTGGTTGTTGGACCTTTTCTACCTGTTTTTCAGGTTTAATTTCAGGAACAACAGACTTGGCAGTGATTCGATCCGGATTGACGGCAGCAAGAATTAACCCCAACAGGATGAGAATTCCTGCCGCAGTGCGTTTGACTTTCGGCGAACCTTTCGGAAGTGTATCTCTATCACCGAATTTCTGTTCTACCTTCTCTACAATCCAGTAGGCGCCAACCGCCACAAGGCAGACCAGAAAGGCGACGATACCCGAATTGATGTTGAACACATCTGTAAGCCGAATCGCTCCCATGTCACCCGAATTGTAAAACCCCTCCAGCATGGGGAAAACTTCTGCAAAAAAAACAGAGCCGATCATCATGCCAATGATAAAAATCAGTCCGTCTAATTTCCCCGATACTGCTGCCACCACCGACGTCGTCGGGCAATAGCCGCCCATGACAAACCCGACACCGAGCACCAGACCTCCGACGATATGAGGCCAGATAAAGGTGGGCAATAAATACACGCGACCCAGATCGATCCAGCCGAAAACCGAAAAATAGAGAAGCCCGAGGATACACACCACGATCGCCGTAAATATCACCTTCAGAACGGCAAAATCTCTAAGATAAAAAACGGCCGTCAGTTTTCTCGGATTGCCGAACCCTGCTCTTTCGAGCACGAATCCGAACATAAAACCGATAAGTCCGGCCAACTGAAAGCTGTAAACGACGTCGAACCATCCGAATTTATACAAAGGCCCCATTACAACCACTCCTTTCTGAAAAAATATGCAGCAGCATAGGCCCCTGCAAAAATACACAACATGAAGACCCAGCTTCCAACTGCCAGTTCAGCCGCTCCCGTAAGGGCCTGACCACTGGTACATCCCCGGGCCAGACGGGCGGCGAATCCTGACAGAATGCCCCCACCCAGGGCCAGCCACAACCGGATCGAAATCCCGATGGAAGGCCCCCGGGCCACTTCGCCTTTAATCCGGTTGCTGATAAAGGCTGAAAACAGCCCCCCGAGAGACGCACCTAATGTTAGAAAAACCAGCCAGGCCATAAGCGGTGATTTTCCCCCTCGAAGATAATTAGAGAAATATGCATTCGCTTTGGCGTGTTCCGGTGCCACCAGGTTGACACCGGCGGTGGCAATCCGGGCAAAAGAAGCAGAGGAACCCAAACCCCGGCCCATGGTGTAAAAGGTAAAGAGCAGGATAAGCCCCAAAATGACACCAATAATGTACGGATTCGTATAGCGTTCGTTCATATATCCTCCTTTGTTGGTTTTGCGCTAAAACATAATGTCGGGTCCGAAAAATTCAAGACCATGGGCAGATATATTGCTGCCTGAACCGGGCGTTTTATTTGGGATCCATCCGTTTTCTTGTTTTGAGCCAATCCGACATTTCCATGAGGGTGTTGGACAGATCATAGCGTCCTTTGGCAAACACCCCGTAATCGCCACCGCATCCCATGGCTGACGCAAAGCGAATGTGATTGCCGTAGATCAGCCAGGTATCGCTCCATTTTCTCTCGATGGCCTCGTCAAAGGGATTGCCCGCTGGCCCTGTATCGTTCCATTTGAACTCGGCCAGGTTCAACCGCCATATTTCAGACATTATCCGGGTTCCGGCCAAGGTTTTGGCATTGGTCTCGCGAATGCTGTTTTCAAATCGATCCCACTGTCCATTGACCCAGCTCACGGCATGGCAGCTCAAGCAGACAGCCTGCAAATTATCCTTGCGAGTGTTCATCTCTTTTTCCGTGATAAGAAATTTTGAGGCAAATTCGCCGTCAAATGCCGTGGGTAGTGATTGCCCGTCTTTGTTTCGAATGATTGTGGTGTCCGGTTCTTTTGGAGACGGGTGGGCATAAATCAAGCCAAAAATCCGCCATGGAAGTCGGTTGCCCATCTGATGGGTGCGTTCAGCCAATACTTCCCCATCGGTGTTGATCAACAAACTCACATGGCAGGCAGCACAGGTGGGTGCAGTGAAGTCTTTACCGACGGTCCACGGCACCGTGTCAAAATTCCAGGATGCACCCATGCTGGAAAAAATATTGCCGTGTTTGCTGGCCGAATAGACCTTAAACGCCGGAACATCGGGACCGGTATGACATTCGTGGCATGTGTGAGGTTTTCTGGCCATTTCTATTGAAAACGCATGCCGCGTATGACAAGCCGAGCATGACCCCCGTGTACCATCCAAATTGATCCGGCCAACCCCCTGGTTTGGCCAGCCGTCAAGAATGGGGAATTCCAATTCACCTGCAACCTCCGTGTCCCGTGTTTCATATCCCTTAACCGACAATTTGGTACCGTGACAATAATAACAGGCTTCAGCCTTGGTGGCATCATTGGGGGGGGTAATGGTAATGTTATCTTTTTTTTCTTCAGCAGGCGCAAAGGTTCCGAGGATACTGTTCTGCAACAGCTGATAAAAAGGATTGGCCGCCAGATTATTAAAGGCGTGGGCCATGATATTTTTCGAGTATTGATCTGCTTCCTGAACATGGCATATGGCGCAATCCTGTGGACTGACCACCACATGAACGTCGTATCCGTTATGCTCAAACGTATCTGCGTGCGCTTTGGGTCTTTGCGTATGGCACTCAGCACATCCTACGACCTTTGTTAAAAGGTTTTCCGGGACCTGTTTGTTTGACACTTTGCTGGCCAGACCCGTCACCGCCATTGCGGTTTGGACCGTCATTTTAGCGTGTCTGCTGTTTCGCCAACTTTTCACTATTCCCGGATGTACGGTTGTATGACATTCCAGACACGCTGACGTGGCTTCGCTTACCGGCGCATCGACGGCCATAGCGATAGTTGGTTTCCATAAAAAAAGACCCATAATAAACAGACATGCCATTTTCTTCATTTGCCGCTCCTTTTTGCTTCAAAACGATGACACGATTCTTGTTGATAAATGCGGGCTAAGGACCCTTCAGCCTTATAACCACCCTTTTTTCTAAATCTTTTATAATCATACTCAAATTGCGACTCTCGCCGACCGGGCCTGAATTGTTCCATCCCACATTTAGAGCTCGATCTTTTTTTTCTCTAAATTCTTCAAGGGTATCTACCATGGATTCCCAGGCAAACAATTTTTGGAGAATATGACGCTCGGATGGGGTTAAATCCTTTTCCGTATCAAATGTTTGTCCATTCCATATTTTAATAATCATTTCCGATTTCCTTAAATAGCCGCCCTTTAGCTAAATTTTAAAATCCATAAAATCCGTTATTTTCAGAGAAAAAAGTTCATTAAGACGGCAACACACATGAGCCGTGAACTCTTGGCGTAAAACGTTCAGGTCCGGATACAATGGGTTTTTCAATGACCTCGGAAATTGATTTGAGCATCCCAAAAAAAATCTTTTCATGAAACGGATAGAGACTGTACCAGTACAGCATCCCCCAGAGCCCCTTGGGCAAAAAACGGGACAGCATCTCCAGATCCGTGTATTGATTTCCGATAGGATGAATTTTAAATTCAAGCAGGGCTTCACCGGGTACTTTCATTTCAGCCAGTAGCAACAGCCGCTCCTTTGGTGCGACATCCAATACTCGCCAGAAATCCAAAGCATCTCCAACCCCCAGTTCGCTTGGGTGTCGACGTCCACGACGCAATCCAACACCGCCGACCCAACGATCCATCAGACCACGCAACCACCACAACCCGTCAGCATAATAATACCCTGTACGGCCCCCGATTCTGATGATGGGATCCCATACCTCATCCACTGTGGCGCTTATTCGAACCCGATATCCACATTGCAGGATGGTGCCGCCGGCCCAATTTGCATCACCGCAATGGGCCCATTCCGGCGTGATGATGTCTCCGGCGTCGGCCCAGCAGGTGTCCACCTGTTCCTGGATGATCTTATCTAAAGCTGTTCGAATCGCCTCGCGGGGACTGAGCAGTTTCTGAGGAATAATCGATTGAATGCGTTTGTCTGAACATACGGCATTACTGCTCAAGCCTTCGGTTAAAGGTAACGCAATGGAATGGGGAACCGGGCTGATGAAATGTATCCAGTAAGCACTGAGGGTGGGTGTGAGCACGGGAACCGGTATAATCCATCGCTTGGGTAATTTTGCTTCCTGGGTATAAATATCCAGCAAATCCCGGTAGGCCAGCACCTCCGGTCCGCCGATATCATAGGTTTGACCGATGGTTTCATGGTGTTCGAGGCAGCCGACCAGATAATTGACGACATTTCGGATGGCAATGGGCTGGTTCAAGGATCTTACCCAGCGCGGTGTGATCATCACGGGTAGCCGTTCCACCAGGTATCGCAATATCTCAAAGGAAGCACTGCCGGATCCCAAAATCATGGGCGCCCGCAAATCGGTCACCGGTACTCTGCCGGATTGAAGAATGTCCGCCACTTCAATTCGGGAAAGCAAATGCTTGCTTAGCCGACCATCTTTTTTTTCTGCGAGACCCCCAAGATAAATCATCCGTTCGATACCGGTCGATTCCGCTGCCGATACCATATTTTGAGCGGCTCTGCGGTCGGCCTCAACAAACTTGTGCTTCTGGGCGATCATGGAATGGACCAGATAATAGGCCGCCCCACAGCCTGACAATGCCGTTTCCAGGGATTCCCTGTCAAGAACATCTCCCTTGGCCAGTTCTATTTTTGGATGATGTCCCCATGGACGACAGGCCAATTTCTCAAGGGATCTTCCCATGGCGCGAACCCGATATCCCGCATCCAGCAGAGCCGGAATCAATCGTCCGCCCACATAACCGGTAGCCCCGGTAACCAGAACCGGTTTGTCGTCTTTCATTGAAATCTCCCCTTATTTGTACCTGAAGCTTGCATGAGCCGGAGGTTTTCATATTCAAGGCACTTAAGGGCGAAGCCATAGTTCGCTATTGCGAGTCCTTAATAACGAAGAAGATGAAAGCCTCCGGCTCATGCAAGCTTCAGGTTATGCGTGATTGCGCAACTTCAGCGCAACAGGATGCGGGTTTAAATAAACCTGCTGCGCCAAATACGGTTGTTCGTATTTTCGCACGTAATGATTGAGAAGGGTCACCGGTACGATTAAAGGAACATATTCCTTTCTGTACCGATCGATAATTTCCAGCAGTTCCTGCTTCTCGTCAGGAGACAACTGGTTTTTAAAATATCCCATGATGTGTTGCAGCACATTGATATGCTTCATTAGAGTGGTTTGCAGGACCAAAGCCCCCATCAACAGAGTTTCGTATTCGGCAAACAAATCTTCCATGGGAATGGCTTTACCTTCGGCAACCAGCTTACCCATCAGTCTTGAATGGTTGGGGCTGTGTGACATGATCAGCAGTTTGTGCCGGGTATGAAAATCGATCAGATTCCCCATACGTTTCTTTTTGGAGAACGTTTCCCGCCAACGCATCAAGGTAAAAATCTGCTCGATAAAGGTCTCTCTGAGTTTGGAATCATTCAGCCGGCCGTCTTCTTCCACCGGAATTAACGGGAAGTGTTCCGTAAACACACGGGCAAATATGCCCTGCCCTTTTTTATTGGGCATCCCTTTAAAAGTTCTAACCGGAACTCTATACAGGCCGCTGCTTGGAGAGTTTTTTTTAAAAACAAATCCGCACAGATTTTCTTTTTCCAGTTCTTCTACTCTTTTTTGTGCCCATTCAATCATTCTTTGGGTATGGTCGATATTTGTTTTGGAGGTCACCAAATTCGGGTTGTCCGGATCACCCACAAGACGCAAGGTCTCCCGGGGAACGCCCATCCCGCATTCCACTTCAGGACACACCGGAACATATTCCACGTATTGACCCAATATGTCGGTGAGATAGCGATCCCTTGAATGTCCGCCGTTCCAGCGGACCAACTCGCCCATTAAACACGCACTGACGCCAATTTTTATTTTTTCGTTCATGGTTTACCTCATGATACTTGATGATTACCCATCGTTTTTTTATACGGTCATTTCTTGCTTCAATACAAAAAAGCTTTTGAACTTTCGCTTTTACTTTCACCTTAAGAATGTTTATAATCCAAATGCGAATCTCAGCGAACAGTTTAATCAAAGGACGTTTAATGATACTTGAAAAAATGACAGCACTTGTCAGAAAAAAGAATATTTGTGTTCTTTCTACGGTTTCCGGCAATAAGCCGTATTGTTCACTTATGGCCTATATCACCGATGGTACCTGTAAAGAAATTTACATGGTGACACACAAAAATACAACCAAATTTAATAACCTTCAGAAAAACCCTTTGGTCAGTCTGTTGATCGATTCCCGGGAAACGCAACCAAGATCCAACGCTCAGGCGTTGACCATTGACGGTGTTTATACTCCCCTTAGGGATGAGAATAAAAAACAAAAGCTCCGAGACAGGATGTTGAAATCTTTTCCTCATATGCAAAATTTCATATATCATCCTGAAGCAGAGCTTATCTGTATAAAAATAAACTCATTTTTATTATTGGAAGGCTTGACCGAATCACATTTTGTGTCTTTGTAAACCAGAATCAAAAAGGTTGTATCTTACTCCAGCACCTTCATCAGTTCAGGAACCGTATTTTTGGGGCTGATCTTGTACCAGGCATTTTCGATGTTTCCATTTTCATCAATGAGAAAAGACGATCGAATGATTCCCATAAATGTTTTACCGTACATCTTTTTCTCACCCCAAACGCCAAAAGCCTCTGCAATTTTATGATCAGGATCGGAAAGCAAAGAAAAACCCAGATCGTGCTTATCATCAAATTTTTTCTGGATTTCAGGCGTATCCGGACTGATTCCTATGACGGCTATGTTTCTTCCTTTGAAGTCTTCCAGTGCGTCCCGCACATTTTTTGACTGTGTGGTTCAGCCCGAGGTATTGGCTTTGGGGTAGAAATAAACGAACAGTTTCTTTCCGGAAAAATCGGAAAGCCGTACATTCTGGCCATTCTGGTTCTTTAGATCAAAATAAGGGGCCTTGTCTTTCGAACTGATTGTTTTCATTATAAGCCTCCTTTTTTAAAAGACAATCTGTTTTATGACGGTTTGTCAAATCTCTAAATCTTTTCACGATTTGGAAAATGTCAATGTGAGTTGATGGTGTGATTAATAACAGATAAATCCTACCCACTTAAAAAAGGGTATAGATTAAAATTCTGATTTGGAATTTGTTGTCGGATAATTGAGTTAAAAAAATGTTTTCAAAGCAGAGATCGCCAACACTCAATTTTGCGACACTTTTTGATTATGTCAAAAATCAAAGGCTTGAAAGGTGGGTTTTGTTGCAGGTATAAATACATTCAAATGTATAGTTGAATCATTAAATTCAACAAGGTTTTTTTTTGTTGATCTTTATGAATTATCTCCTTTTTAATTTGATTCTTTCTGGTTGAAGCAACGCAAGGTCGAGCACGATACAAAAATACTGACCGAAATCTAACGTTCATTTTTCATGTCAGTATTGGTTAATCGTGTCAAGCAGTTGGATTCTATTGGCAATAAAAATCAGAACTTTCCTGCCTCTAATTTTTTGCAAAGAAATTCCACCTGTTTCTGAAACGGACTGTTTTTCTTTATTCCCCGCTCGACGATACCGATGGAATGGAGGGCTGT
>Ga0210085_1000189_pt1 | contig 27849 bp, 26 predicted proteins | sample China_Galinas_PW_5_FD_184866 | JGI IMG/M metagenome (GOLD analysis project Ga0210085, IMG submission 184866) | Wetland microbial communities from San Francisco Bay, California, USA, that impact long-term carbon sequestration - China_Galinas_PWC_D1... | ecosystem: Environmental > Aquatic > Marine...
TAAATTACAACAAAACGAAATGCAATAAAAAAACCCCCTGTCAGAATATTTGCCCAGGGGATAAAAAGAAAAGGGTCGCCAGTACTGCAACATTGAGCAGCCCCTCAAACCATGACATAAGTGAGGCAAGTCATGATGTCAATTATATTATACATTACCAACGGTTACAAATTAAACACAGAAGCCACAGTTGCGATGGAAAAACATTAACCGTCAGGCCGAACTTCCAGGTTTTAGGTAAATAATTATAACAGTGACAACATAAACAAGTGTAATGCCTAAAATTAAGTACTTTATGATCATATTATTTCTCTCCTATAAAATATAGGCAAATGCACTCAAAATCTTCATCCCACAGGCCAAGCACATACAGCTGAAAGGCAGATCGAGAACGATTAACACAGAAACCCCGGGATGGGGTTTCGAGCCTGTCCCGGCAATAAAAAAACCCCTGGGGCTATATTGGCCCAGGGGCTATAGGAGGCTAGGCTTCAAAGAATTTATTTATAGCCTAGCACACTTAAAAAATTGTGCCGCATAATATATAGTTTTATAAAAATGAAATTATAAAAGCATATATAAAATACAACCAATTAAAAATGCGAAAGGAAAGATATCTCTGATGATATCTCTGATGATCAACTCCTTTGATTGCATTATTATAGATGACGAACCCAGGGCAATGATAATTATATATGAGAACAATCTTACTGTGTCAAACAAAATTATACATAATTATGATATAATTTTATAGAATTAGCACATATTGTAGTATACTGAATTAAATTGCTATATATTGTATGTCTGAGAATCAAGAAACCTAATAAAATCAAACTTAAGTATCTTTACTGGAAATTTAGAACCCTTTTTCTATCCTAAAAACAGCCACCGAGTTGAAAAGGGGTCGCTTTATGGAAGAAAATGACGTGAAAAGATTAGGCAATCAACAATAATAAAAAGCGGCAGAGCGGACTCCTTCAGGATATTCTGCCGCTTTTCAGATGTCTAACGTTCAGGTTAGCCGATGGGCGAAGGATCGCAGAGATGTTTGTCTTCCATGGCCACACGGCCGCACCCGCCACATACATATTTCATGGCGGACAATTTATCCTTGCACATATGCGAATGCTCTACCTTGTGAGATCCGCAAAAACTACAATTCTCCGCCTCGCCGCAGGGATTACACAGATGTCCGGGAGCATCCGCCACCGCACCACAGTTTTTACAGGTATAAGCCATAATAATGTCCCTCCCATTTTTGAATATTGTTTGTTTAAAAACTTATTCCATTAATAAAGTTGCCATACTCTATGTTTAATTACGAAAAACACATTGTCAAGCAACGGCTGAGTATGAAACATTCAGGTTTCCCGGTTTTAACATCGTCAGCGGTTGAAGAATTGATCTTATTTTTCTTAACCACACCGTAAAATTAAAAGGGCCAGAACTGATTATCAAACCAGATTTTTTCCTTTAACGCTTTGTCGATATCCAGCAGCATGTTCAAATGATCCCGCTCCCAGGTTGCAAGCCATTCGTATAATGCCTTGGCTTTGGAATCGGATGCAGTTTGCGCGCTTTTTGTGTAAAGCTGGATGGCGCGCTCCTCCATGGCGATACCTGCGGAGATCGCGGCGGCTTCAAAACCGGCTGCCGAGATTTTCTCCTTGATTTCTCGCGTCAAGACGCTGGATGCAACGCCGCTGGTGTCTTTTTCATAAAGATCACCAGAGAGGAAATTTTTGTCTTTTCGATATGCCTTGAACTGATCGGACAGCGTTTGGATGTGTTTTTGTTCTTCCTTGGCCAGCATGTCAAAGACGTCCTGAACCGCCTTGTTTTCGGCCTTTTCGGCAATATTTTCATAAAATGCTTTACCCCTACGTTCCAGCAAAATTGCCTGCTTTAATATATCCAGCGTGGACTTTTCTTCCATCGCATTCTCCCTTTCAATCTGTTTTTAAAATTGCACGAAATCAAATGTTGAAATAATGGTCTTACTGTTCAGCAAGAATTTTTCTCAGTACATACTGAAGAATGCCGCCATTGATAAAGTAATCGACATCTATTTCCGTGTCGAGTCGGGCGATAACCTCAAAAGCAATTTCCTTTCCGTCCGCTTTAACCGCTTTTACGGACAGTTTCTTTCTCGGGTGAATATCTGAAATACCGTGGATGGAAAATATTTCCGAGCCTGTCAGACCTAAGGTTTCCAGGTTCTCATTTTCTTTAAACACCAGGGGCAGTACGCCCATCCCAACCAGGTTACTCCGGTGTATGCGCTCAAAAGACCTTGCAATCACCGCTTTGACTCCCAAAAGTGCCGTTCCCTTGGCGGCCCAGTCCCTGGAAGAGCCGGTGCCGTATTCCTTACCGCCCAAAACCACCAAAGATTTTGATTCCTGAATATACTCCATGGCCGCATCGTAGATAAACATTTCTTCTTTGTCCGGGAATTTAAGCGTAAAACTTCCTTCCTTAGGAGATACCATTTTGTTTTTAATCCGGATATTACCAAACGTTCCCCGCATCATGATCTCGTGATTCCCCCTTCGCGAACCATAGGAATTAAATGCTTCAGGAACGACATTTTCACTGATAAGATACTTTCCGGCAGGATATTCGGCGGGTATGGCGCCTGCGGGAGAAATATGGTCGGTTGTCACCGAATCTCCTAACAGTAAAAGGGCACCGGCATCATCGATGTCCTCGGTGTTGACCAGATCCAGACTGAAATTTTCAAAAAAAGGCGGTTTCTTGATATAAGTGGACTTTGGATCCCACTCGAACGTTTCGCTTTCCGCAATATTCAAAGAATGCCAGAATCGATCTCCATCAAAGATCTTACCGTATTCCTCTTTGAAGAACTCGTTTTTTACGTGTTTTTTGACCAGGCGTTCAATGTCATCATCAGTAGGCCAGATATCCTTCAGATAGACCGGCTTTCCGTCCCCATCGAATCCCAAGGGTTCTAATGTCAAATCGATATCGATCCTTCCGGCAATGGCAAATGCCACCACCAGCAGGGGGGATGCCAGATAATTGGCTTTGATACTCTGATGGATTCTGGCCTCGAAATTTCGGTTTCCCGACAAAACTGACGCCACGGTCAGTTCGTTTTCAGCGATGGCCCTTTCGATTTCAGGATGCAAGGGGCCGCTGTTCCCGATACAGGTGGTACATCCAAAGGCCGCCAGATGAAAACCCAGGGTCTCCAGGTAAGGCGTCAGGCCGGCGGCTTCCAGATATCGAACGACCACTTTGGATCCCGGTGCCAGGGAGGTCTTCACATAATCCGGAACCTTCAATCCCTTATTCACGGCATTTTGTGCCAGAAGCCCTGCACCGATCAGGACAGAAGGGTTCGAGGTGTTCGTGCAGGATGTGATGGCAGCGATCACAATGCTACCGTCACAGATGGTTGTTTCCTTTCCGTTGATAATCACCGCACATTTTTTAGCGTCAACGGGCTTACAGGACGACGGCCTGGCGGTCCGGCTACCCGATTCACCATGAAATGTGGACATGGCACTCATTTCCGCATTTCGGTCATATTCACATCCCAGAACCTCGGCAAATTTGCCTTTTGAATCCTGCAAATCGATTCGGTCCTGGGGTCTGGCCGGACCGGCCAGCGAAGCCTTTACCGTGGATAGATCCAGCTCGATCACTTCAGAGTATTCCGGCGTTTCATCGCCGGTGTAAAAAAGACCCTGGGCGCGGGTGTAGATTTCCGTAAGAACGGCTCGATCTTCTCGATTCGTGAGTTTAAGATATTCCACGGTTTTCTCGTCCACCGGGAAAAAACCCATGGTGGCACCATATTCGGGGGTCATGTTTGCAATGGTGGCCCTGCCCGGAATGGAGAGTTTCTTCATCCCCGGGCCGAAATATTCGACAAATTTTTCAACCACGCTGTGTTTCCTGAGAAGTTCGGTGATAACCAGTACGAGGTCTGTGGCCGTAACCCCTTTCTCGAGTTCGCCCACCAGCCGGACACCCACGACCTGGGGAATCGACATGTAATAGGGTTGTCCCAGCATGACGGCCTCTGCTTCAATGCCGCCAACCCCCCATCCCACCACACCGATGCCGTCGATCATAGTGGTGTGTGAATCGGTACCGACCAAAGTGTCGGGATACGCTGTCCAGCCGCCATTTTGTTTTTGAGACATCACCACATGGCCGATATACTCAAGGTTCACCTGGTGGCATATCCCGGAATTCGGCGGGACGACCCTGAAATTATCGAAGCTCTTCTGTGCCCATTTCAAAAGGGCGTATCTTTCCCCGTTTCGTTCGTATTCTTTGGCGACATTCTTTTCCAGAGAATCTTTTGTCCCGTAGTGGTCCACCTGAACGGAGTGATCAACAATCAGATCTACCGGAACCAGAGGATTGATCTTCATGGGATCTTTGCCAAGCTCCTTGACCGCATCCCGCATGGCAGCCAGATCGACCACTGCCGGAACGCCGGTAAAGTCCTGCATCAGCACCCGGGCCGGATGAAACGGAATTTCCACAGGCTGGTCATACCGCTTTTTCCACCGCGCGATATTAATAAGATCTTCTTTTGTCACCGTCCGACCGTCCAGCTTTCTTAACAGGTTTTCAACCAATACTTTAATTGAAAACGGAAGCCTTTTAATATCGGCAATTCCTTTTTTTTCCAACAGCATGATATCTGCGACACGGTATTCTCTCCCCTTGACGTCTATTTTTTTTATAAACTCTTTTTTGTCCATATCTGTCCTTTTTTAATTTCCTTGATTTTTAGTTTCTTTTGAAACGAGTCCTTGTGTAAACGTTTTTAAGAAAGAATAAATAAAAACACCCCAACTCCTGAGTTAATTATAATTAAAGCGATCAAACTTCTAAATGAATAGTGTTTTATCCTGAACCTCAGGTGTCAATAGACCCCCCTCACGTAAATCCCGGTCCGGCGGTGCACGTGTAGCAGTGGTCGGCCGTCGCAATATGACTGCCGGGTTCCGGAGTTCCCGGCATTTCAGACACATGGATTTTATGCCCGCCCATGAAAAGTCCCCTGGCAAGATTAAAATCACAATCATAAAGATAGCCGTCCCAGGAAACCGAGACCAGTGACCGGCACATCAAACCGCCCACCGCGCAGGCATTGAAGCTTGAATAAAGTTTTTTCACATAACTATTCAGATTGTCTGTTTTGATCAGCCATTGGCGAAACCTGCCCAGAGGTACATTGGCAAAATTATACAGGTTGTTGAAAACAATTCCCCATTTTCTTTTCAACACCTGGCGGAATCTCTTTTCTGTTTGTGCCTGATCCGGTGGTAGAAATGCGCCGGTGGGATTGGATACCAGGTTCAGCTCCAGGCCGGAATTATTATGTCCGTATCCCATGGCGTTCAGTTTTTTCAGTGCGTCGATAATAATTTGAAAAATTCCGTCACCCCTTTGTGAATCCGTCTGAATTTCATTTAAAGAAGGAAAAGAGGCCACTATGACCACGCGTTTTTCACTCAAAAGTGTCATGAGATGGTCTCTTTTGCCATCATTTAACACCGAAAGATTCGAACGAAGCATCATCCGGGGAACAACATCAGAGGCACCTTCAATCAGTGTGTCTATATAAGGATTCAGTTCAGGTGCGCCGCCGGTGATATCGAGGATTTCAAATCCGCCCCTTTGAGTATAGGATATAACTTCCCGGATGATTCCCAAATCCATGTTTTCTTCACGATCAGGGCCTGCATTGAGATGACAGTGTCTGCAGGCCTGGTTGCATAAAAATCCCAGGTTAACCTGCAATGTCCGGGTTGCCTCCCGATCCAGTTTCAGGTCATGACGAGCCAGGGTAAGACTAAAAGGTACCATACCGCCAAGTTCTTTAGGGTATCCTTTTATGTCTTTATCTGATGTCTGATCTTTCGGCATTTTTTGACCCTCAACGGTTCCGGGAATTACATGGATATTTTTTCGGCAATATTTCGCATCTGAACGCCGTGCACCAGGGATGAGCCGCCCCGTATGGCCGCCGCAACGTGGACGGCTTCGGTCATCTCTTCAAGATTGGAACCTTTTTCGAGGCATGCCTGTGTATACGCATCGATACAGTAAGGACACTGTACAGTATGGGCTACAGCCAGGGCAATCAGGCATTTCTCCCTTTGCGTGAGTTCCCCTTCTTCAAATACAGCACCGTAGTAATCGAAAAACTTTTTTGCCAGGTCCGGCGAATTCTTTCCAATTTCCTCAAACTTCGGTAGATCTTCGGGTTGGTAGTACGTTTCCATGTCTGTTAATTCCTTTATTTTTATTCTTCACAGGTTTCAGAGCCGCACGCACGTCCTTTGAGATTAAAAAAGAATTTGAGTCCTTTTTTAATCTTATCTGAAAAAATCTTGGGCGTAAAGAATGTCCCGGCAATCTTTTTGTTGATCTCGCCGATGGTCGGATACGGATGCACGGCCGCCGCCAGAGTGGACAGTTTTACTTTTCCGTTTAACACCGCCACCCATTCACTAACCAGATCCCCGGCATGGGGGCCGACAATCTGAACGCCGATAGGCTTTTCTTTTTCATCCAGAAGCATTTTGATTTTTCCGATTCTTTCGCCCTCGGCAAGGCTCCGGTCATTGTCCTTAAACTCCTCGACCCAGATAGAATAGTCTATTCCGGCAGCCTTGGCGGATTTTTCGTTCATACCGATGCTTGACAATTCGGGGTCGGTATAGGTACACCAGGGCATATAGGTATAATCCGTTTTCCTGGGAAGACGAAAAATAGCATTGCTGACAACAATCCCTCCCTCGTACCCGGCTGCATGGGTAAACAGGAAACCGCCGTTCACATCTCCGGCAGCATAAATATGCTTGTGATTCGTTCTCAACCGCTTATCGACTTCGATGCCGGTTCGGTTGACCTTGATACCGATACCTTCAATACCCAGCCCATGGATGTTGGGTGTTCTTCCCACCGCAACCAGAATTGTCTCTGCACAAAGATGAACCGTTTCTCCTTCTATATCCTTGAGGGTCACTTCTTTATCATTGCCGAGATTCTTTACAGCTTCAATGGAAGAATTTAAATGGAATACCACCCCTTCAGATTCCATCACCTGTTTGACCGTATCGGCCATATCTTTATCTTCTTTCTTTAGAATCTGATCGCCACGATCCACGATATAGACCTTGGTCCCGAGACGGTTGAATGCCTGCCCCATCTCGGTACCAATGGGGCCACCTCCCATAATAATCATCGATTTCGGCAGGTGGTCCATATAAAATATTTCTTTGTTGGTAATATATTCGGTTTTATCCAGACCATCTATGGGAGGAACAAAGGGCGAAGATCCGGTGGCAATCACCCATCTTTTGGCTGAAATTGTTTTTCCGTTTAAACGGACGGCGTGTTCGTCGGTAAATATTGGGTCTCCGAATTCCACTTTTGCCCCGAGATTACAGAATCGTTCTTCGGAATCGTGCTTTTGAATGACGCTGATTACGGATTTGATTCTATTGGAGACCGTCTTAAAATCGACCGAAGGAACGTCAACGTAAGGAAGTCCGTATTTTTCGGAAGTCTTCATCATATGGTACACATGTGCGGTCTTGATGAGCGTTTTGCTAGGAACGCATCCGAAATGGAGACAGTCGCCGCCGAGTTCTTTTGCCTTTTCAATGAGAATGGTCTTGGCGCCGAGCTGGGCCGCGCCGGACGTAACGGTCAAGCCGGCTGCTCCGCCGCCGATAACCCCGATATCATATTCATAATCGGCCATAACGAACTCCTTTTATCAAAACTTACAGATCTTGTTGATTATACATCCAAGGTTATTATTGGCATATTATGCAGATTTGTCGGGGTTTCGGTCAAAACCTTACACTAAATTTTCAGTGCCTGTTTCAGAAATCGATTTGTCCTATTAGTGGACTAGTCGACGAATTTTTTATTAATGAACCTCCCCGCGGCAACCCGCGGGGTATAAAACCCTAAAACAGAATAAACTGTAACAGTTTAGTCCTCTGAAACAAATCGATCTCAAATGAGCTTCAGGTATGATTAAATTTTTGGCTGGAAGCTGTCTGAGTGAATTAGGGATCGTTTTGAAAGAACCCTATGCAATTTACCTTTATGGATGAAATCGTCTGTTAAAGCAGAGACCTTTATTAATAGTCCGGGTTGGTTCTTTCATTACGAGCCCTTATTCACGAGTTCTTTCAGCAAAAATTTAATTATACCTGAAGCGTTAATATTATTAAAAGTCCAAAGTGTTACAAATATCTTTATTTCTTCAAGAAGCATAAATCGAACATTTCCGTACTGCCATGGCCGCTTCCTGAAGCGCCTCGGCAAAGGTCGGATGGCCGTGAACGGTCCGGGCGATATCTTCGGAACTTGCCCCGAATTCAACAGCCAGAACACATTCGGCAATCATATCGGCCGCTCGCGGTCCGATGATGTGCACACCTAAAATTCGGTCGGTTTTGGAATGGGCGATGAGCTTGACAAAGCCGTCCTTTTCACCCATACACCGGGCTCGTCCTGCACCGGAGAAAGGATACGTGCCCACACAATAGGGGATATTTCTCTCTTTGACCTGTTCTTCAGTCAGCCCGACACTGGCCACCTCCGGCCAGGTGTATACCACCGAGGGAATGGCATCGTAGTTCACTTCACCGGGGAGCCCGGCAATGCATTCCACCGCCGCGATACCTTCTGCCGACGCTTTGTGAGCCAGCATAGGACCCGGAATGAGGTCTCCGATGGCATAGATGGTGGGGATGTTGGTTCGATAAGATTCGTCCACCGGAACATGTCCGGTTTTAGCGTCTGTCTTGACACCGACGTCTTCCAGTCCGAGATGTTGTGTCAAAGGCCGTCTTCCAACGGAAACCAGGAGTCGATCACAGGACAGTGCCTCTTTTTTATCTTTACTTTCCAGGGTTACCCGAACACTGTTTTTTTGAACTTTGGCAGCTGAAACGCGGGTATTGAGACGGATGTCGATCCCCTGTTTTCTGAGTATCCGGTCCAGCGTCCGGCCTACCTGTCCGTCCATGGTTGTTGCAATTTGAGTCAGCATTTCCACCACGGTGACCTTTGCCCCGAGACGCAACCACACGGAGCCCAGTTCAAGACCGATATAACCACCCCCTACAATACCCAGATGTCTGGGGACTGTTTTAAACTCAAGTGCCTCGGTGGAAGTGACGATTCGTTTTCCGTCAAATTCAAGTCCCGGAACCTGGACCGGCGAGCTTCCGGTAGCCAGGATAATCGATTTTGCCTGGAGGGTTTGAGCAGTTTTTTTCTTGGCTGAACCGGTATCTTGTCGAAGTTCAACGCGATCCTCTCCGGCAAGGCGGGCGGTCCCTTTGAAAATTTCTATGTTATTGCCTTCCAAGAGTTTGCGGACGTTCCCGGTCAGTTCTTCAACGACCTGTTCTTTACGGGACATCATGGCAGAAAGGTCAAGGGTCAACTTTCCGGTTTTTATGCCATGTTCGGCCAGGTGATCCTTGGCCAGGTGATAGTATTCACTGGAATCGAGCAGTGCTTTGCTGGGAATGCAGCCTACATTCAGGCAGACACCGCCCAGACGGGTCTCCTTTTCAATGCAGGCGGTTTTCAGTCCCAGCTGGGCTGCCCGAACCGCCGCCACATACCCTCCTGGACCGCTCCCGATAACAATAAGGTCGTAAATCTCTTTTTTCGCCATTTTTATATCTCCATCATGATCCTTTCGGGATTTTCAATACACTCTTTGATCTTCACCAGAAATGTGACCGCTTCCCTGCCGTCCACGATGCGGTGATCATAGCTCAACGCCACATACATCATGGGCCGGATGTCTATTTTATCCTCTACAACCACCGGCCGCTTTTCAATTTTGTGCATCCCCAAAATACCGCTTTGGGGTGTATTTAAAATGGGCGTGCTGAGCAAAGAACCGAACACGCCGCCGTTTGTAATGGTAAATGTACCGCCCTCAAGATCGGCCAGTTCAAGCCGGTTGTTTTTAATTTTATCCACAAAATCAACGATGGCCTGTTCCAATTCGGCAAAACTCAACTTGTCCGCATTTCGAATTACCGGCACCACCAGCCCTTTGCCCGTACCGATGGCAATGCCGACATGGTAATAATTGTGGTATAAAACATCATTGCCGTCGACAAATGCATTAATCTGGGGAAATTCTTTCAACCCTTCGACGACGGCCTTGGTAAAGAAAGACATAAACCCCAAAGAAACCCCGTATTTTTTTTTAAAGGCCTCCTTGAACTGTGAACGAAGGGCCATGGTATGGGTCATATCGATCTCGTTAAAGGTCGTGAGCATGGCGGTAGAGTGCTTGGCTTCCAAAAGGCGTGATGCAATTCGCCGGCGAATGGGTGTCATTGGTTTTCGGGTGACATCTTCGTCGTCAGCGGTAACCGATTTTTCCGGTATTTCAGATTTGGAATCAGCAACCTTTTTTACATCGACATGGGACGCCGGTTTCATCGACGCGTCCGAGGACGCCTGTTCCAGATAAAGGAGCACATCGCCCTTGGTGATCCTTTTCCCCGGACCGGTGCCGATAATATCGGCAATATCAATGTTTTTTTCAGACACAAGCCGTCTTACCGACGGGGAAAGGATTTTTGGACCATCAGCCGGTTCCCTTTCAGCCGTCGCCTCTTCGGATGCAGCCTTGGACGCAACCGATTTTTGTGGCTTTTTCGAGACCGTCTGAGGCCTTTCCTTTTCTTCTTCCGGTTCCTTTTCCAGAGGTGCCGCTTCCGGCTCGGCTTCGGATACTTTCTTTTCCGGTTCTTCTTCAGGAGGTGCCGATTCCGATTCGGTTTCGGTGACTTCTTTGGCGTCGATACTTCCGACAACAGCCCCGATGGAAACCGTTTCACCTTCGCGAATCAAAATCTTTAAAATTCCGGATACTTCCGCCACAATTTCCAGAGTAACCTTATCGGTTTCAATCACAAACAGGGGCTCATCTTTTTGAACCTCATCGCCGTCTTTTTTGTACCATTCCACCAAGACCGCTTCTTGAACCGATTCCCCCACGCTTGGAATTTTGATCTCTATTTCCATAGATGCTCCTTTGTACAAACACTGAATTCGATATTAAAGTATAGCCTTTCACTCTATTTTTAAATAAAAAGGATTTCCGGTTTGAATTATTTATCGTCACTCTCTCTGATTCCAAGAGCGGTATCTGTGACGGCAGTCTGTTCTTTCCGATAGATACTTGGAAAACCTGTTGCCGGACTGGCCGCAGCGTTTCGACCGATATATTCCAGTGGTTTTTTAATTAATTTTTCGAGACGCCGATGCACAAAAAGCCATGCCCCCATATTTTCCGGTTCTTCCTGGACCCAAATAAATTGTCGAACCTGTTTGTATTTTCGGATGACGGCTTTCAATTGTGTGTCCGGGAATGGATAGAACTGCTCCAAACGAATGATGGCGGTGTCGGTCTTTTTCATTTCCCGGCGTTTTTGAAGTAATTCATAATATATCTTTCCGCTGCAAAAAAGAATGCGGCGCACTGATTTAACGGGATCCGGATCTTCAAGGACTTCTTTGAAGGTACCCGTCGTCATTTCTTTTAAATCGGATACCGCCAGCGGATGGCGCAGAAGACTTTTCGGTGTCATGATAATTAATGGTTTTCGATACTTGGCTTTTACCTGACGGCGAAGAAGTTGAAAGTACTGCGCCGGCGTGGTGAGATTACAGACCTGGATGTTGTCCTGGGCGCACAACTGGAGAAAGCGCTCGAGACGGGCGCTGGAATGTTCAGGCCCCAGACCTTCCCAGCCATGGGGGAGCAACAAAACCAAACCGCTAAAACGCTGCCATTTGGTTTGTCCGCTGGCAATGTATAGATCGATGACCGCTTGAGCGTTATTGGCAAAGTCTCCGAACTGCGCTTCCCAAATCACCAACCCCCGGGGTTGCGCCATGGAGTAGCCGTATTCAAAACCTAAAACGCCGGCTTCGGAAAGCAGACTGTTATAGACGGAAAAGGGTGCCTGGGCCTTGTCGAGCGCATTGAGCGGTGTATATTCATCGCCGGTTTTGGTATCGACGAGAATACTGTGGCGCTGACTGAAAGTACCGCGTGCGCTGTCCTGTCCGCTTAAACGGATCGGGTCACCCTCTACCAGCAGGGAGGCAAATGCCAGAGCTTCTGCATTGGCCCAATCGATACCCTTTCCTTTTTCCACACTTTCCAGCCGATTTTTCAGCAGGCGAACCAATTTTGTATTCGCGGAAAAATCAGCCGGGAACGTGTTCAACTTTCGGGCAAGGGCAACGAGTTTATTCCCGGAAACGCCGGTTTTCAACGGGTCATGGGTATAGTTGCCGTGAAAATCTTTCCAGTTTTCATAAAATCGGGTTTGAGGAAAAACGCAGGCACTGGAACGAACTGTCTCCAGCGCATCTTCCAATTCACGGTTAATATTTTGTTCCAGAACATCGATATCCTCTTTTCGGGTAAGGCCCTGCGCTATCAGTTCTTGTGAATACACCGTATTTAAAGAGGGACGGCTTCGAATCCGGTCATACATCTGAGGTTGTGTAAAATAGGGCTCGTCCCCCTCGTTGTGTCCATACTTTCGATAGCAGATGACATCGATGACCACGTCCTTGTTGAAGGTTTTCCGGTAATCCACTGCAAGCCGTACCACATGAACAATGGCTTCCGGATTTTCACCGTGGACATGAAAAATCGGGACCATCAGCATCTTTGCCACATCCGTTGCATAACGGGTGGATCGGGCATGTTCGGGAAGGGTGGTATAACCGATTTGATTGTTGATCACCAGATGGATGGTGCCGCCGGTTTTATATCCGGTGAGCTGTGACATGTTCAGGGTTTCGGTAACCACACCCTGTCCGGAAAAAGCAGCATCGCCATGGATAAGAAGGGGCAAGATCGCATTTTTCGGGTCGTCGCCCAAAATATCCTGACGTGCTCTCACAAATCCTTGAACCACCGGATTGACGGATTCCAAATGGCTGGGATTGTTAACCAAAAAGACCCGTAGCGGTTCACCGCTACGGGTCTTTATATCTGCAAGATACCCGTTATGGTACTTGACATCCCCGGCGCCAAAGACTTCGTCAGGATCGTAACAGCTTTCAAATTCAGTAAAAATTTCCTCAAAAGACTTGTTGAGTATGTTTGTCTGAATATTCAATCGTCCCCGATGGGCCATGCCTAAAATGATTTCCCGGCAACCTTGTGATGCAGCCCTGTCAGCCAGAACATCGAGCATGGGAATGACCGCTTCTGCGCCTTCAAGAGAAAATCGTGTCTGTCCCAGATATTTTTTATTGAGAAATTGTTCGAAGAGAGTGGCCCGATAAAGCTTTTCCATAATCTTGAGTTTGTCATCGGGCTTTAGATCCGGCTTGTTTTGTACAGGTTCCATCCGGTCCTGAAGCCATTTGCGTTCATCAGGGTCCTGTAAATGCATGAACTCCACACCGATGGAACGGCAGTAGGTCTCTTTGAGCGTGTTGATAATATCTTTTAGCGAAGCGCGATGGTTTTCAATCAGACCTTTTGCATAAAATTTCGTATCCAGATCTTTTTGGGTGAGATCCAATGCGGAAAAGTTCAACAATGGATGATCCGTGGGACAAGCGGTCAACGGATCGAGACAGGCCAGCAGATGTCCGATTTCACGATATCGCCTTATGAGTGCATCCACACGGGATTGTTTTAAAACCTGTTTTTCGTCATAGACGGCATCGGTCTCCCGATCCATACCGTGACCTATTTCAAAGCCTTCAAAAAAGAAGCGCCAGTCACGGGACACCGAATTGGGATCGGCTTTCCACTGCTCGTATTGAGAGTCGATATAGTCTTTACTCAGAGTTTCAGAGAGGTTCATGGAGGTGTTCCTTAAACCATTTCACCACCAATTTAGATATCTGGGTGCGATGCATCTCGGCACTGAACATGTGATCCGCACCCGGCATAATGACCAGCTCCGTATTTTCAGGATTCAAGGTTTTGGCTTGATACGCATCCTGCACCGGAATGATTTCGTCGGCATCACCATGGATAACCATCAGTGGTGTTTGTAATGATTTTACGGTTTTTGGAAGATCATACTGTTTGGCGTCTGCAAAAAATTTCGTTGAAAGCTGCAATGAACGGCCCCGGCTGTTGAACGATACCCTGCCGGTGTCTTCGAGTTCCGTTAGCTGTTTTTTACTGAAAAAATGGGTGGCGTTTAGCCCGGATAACCGCCCGGCCAGTGTGCACACCGCTTTCACAGTCCTGGTTCGGACTGCAGTGAGAACGGCAATGACCGCCCCCATGCTGTGCCCTGCAAGACCGATCCGGCGGACCCCTTTTTCAGCGATAACGGCGACGGCGGTCTGCATCTCGGTGATCTGTTTGGAATAGTTGGATGCCGAAAATTCACCCTCGCTCTGCCCGTTTCCGGAAAAATCAAATCGCAGGGCCAAAACGTTTTCTTCAGCCAGTTCCTTACAGGTCTGACGGATAATGCGCGTATGCCGGGAGCAGGTGAAACAATGACCGAAAACCACCCCGCTCCCAGCAGACTTTTTGGGCAAATGGAGCGTACCGGCAAGTTTTTCACCTTGCTGATTATAAAAATAAATGGGCTGTTCCATGAATGATCGTTTAAAAGAACCCTTAGCAAGTGTCCATCCATTCAGGTATTAATCGCCCTGCTCCGCCATATGGTCATCGTAGAGACCTTCTAAAAAGAGTTTGTGTTTTGCCTCCTCCTGGCAAAGCACCTTGAGCAGCTGAATATTCTCAGGATTATCGGTCTTTTTCTGAAGTTCATTATACATCTTCAACGCCTGTTCTTCACGCTTCATGGCAAGTCGCAGGATGTCCACATAATTCATACCGTCTTCATATGTTAATTCGACCATGTAATCACTGCGTTTCATATCCGGAATCCATTTGAATTTGTATGCTTCAACAAGCGCTTTGTTGTTTCCCAGATTCTTTAAAAGGTTTTCATGCTTTTTTTCTTCTTCTGACATCTCGAGCAACGAATCTTTTACACCTGAAAAGGATGTCCGCCCGGCCAGGTCTGTATAAAAAGCTGCGGCTTCTTTTTCTTTTTCGATTGCGAATTCAATCAGTACTTCAAAAGATTCAAACGTCATAAAACCCTCCTTCAAATTTTTTATCCATTAACATTAAATTTTAGTTTTTAATTCCCCGCGGCAGTACGATAAAATATATTTCAAACAGCGCGTCCACCGCCTTATTTATGCAGGATATTTTGAAAGAATCAATCATTTATTTGAGAAGTCGGGAAGTTTTTCTATTAGATCCTTGAATATAGCGGAATGGATTATTTTTTTTTAAATCGGATGCTGTTTGAGTGGCTTAGGGATCTTTAGAAAAAACAGGCGCATACCGAAATCGTATCTTTAAAAGAATTCTTAAAATAATAAAAAGAACCTATTGATATTTCAAAGATAGTTTCCTGTTTTTTCTTTACGATCCCTTGCCGCGAGTTTTATCCGCCTCCGGCGTGGTCATGCGGTTTAAAAAAAGATTATCCATTTAGCAGTTTTTAAAAAAACTCTCCGACGCCTCATTTATTTCATATAAAGCTTAAAACTATTCGACAGGTGCATAATAGCATCGTTTTGGAGATGTCACCTTCCCCTGCTTTTTCAAAGTGCTAATGACTTTCGAAACCGTCTTACTCTCTTCATTGATCATTTTAGCCACGTCACCGGGTCTTACGGGTTTGCCCGCCTTTCTCATTGCATCCAGAACTTTTTTCTCCATTCTTTACCTCCTTAAGCGTCATTACCTTTGTTCGTGTCATATCATTTAATGTTAATTTATAACATTTAGGAATCGAGTTCTTTTTTAAGCCAAGCCTTTATTTCGCCTTCAATAGAGTAAACGCCCCTGATCTTGCCGTTAATTTCGACATACCGATTTTTCAACATTTCCGGAATCTCAATCTCAGCCAATTCTTTGGCTTCCTCTGAATTTCTTTTAATGAGATAGATAATGGGAGTATCTTTCCAGGTGTTGACCACAAAATAATGGGAGGTATCATCCTTGGACCGGATAACATAATTGCCGCCGGCCCAGTTGTTACCCCATTCAAGATAAAGCCGGACCGCTTCTTCCGGTGTCATGTCCCAATCTATGGCATCGATAAGGTGCTGATCCTTTTTAATATCGTCTAATTTCATCATTATGTCCCTCCACTGTAAATGATAACGGCTGTTATCATCTATCCAATAATTATTTGTTAAATCGCTTCATTGGCAGATAGATTCTAATCAAACTCCACCCCTAGATATATTAAGCAATTAATGTGCCACAAAAATTTCACATTGAATGATAACGGATACTCCCTATGGGGTTAGGGTAAATTATAGTTTACCACTTGAACATGCCAAGAAAATATTTTATTGTGCCCTGGTGAAATGAAATATAGAAACGATCATATATAATCGTTGATCAAGAGTCAGTGATGCATATCCGGTAACGGTAAATCAAATTTTATGCCATCTTGTTTTTAAAATATAGATCGATTCCCAACAACGGCCCAATATTGAATTTATATCCGCCGATCCATTTGAAAAAGGATTCCAGCTTTGTATTATGAGACACGTTTGTATCATAATCATTATGAAACACCGGGATGGAGGAACAAGGGGTGACATAAATTTTGATACGCTTACAAGTGGTTTCAAAACCTCCCCTCAGGCCCAATTCCTGTGTTGGACCGAGGAATTCAATACTCGAAATATTAAATAGCGCTTTCCATTACCCAGGGCACACTGAATGTTCAATATGAAATTCTTATGTTCACTAAATATAGTCCAAAACCGATAAAAGCCGATTTCTCGACAATAGATGGGATTAAATTTCTGGTCACCGCCGGATTAATCGTGTGGTTTATATTTGTCAGCACCGGCAGGTTGGACTACAATTGGCAGTGGTATCGTATCCCCAAATATCTTTTTAGATTTATCGACGGTTCATTTGTTGCAGGCCCCCTTCTTGATGGTATTTTAATCACACTGAAAATTACGGCCATCAGTTTGGTGATTTCAAGTAGTTTCGGTCTGATTACCGCACTTTTTAGGCTCTCAGATTCTTTTGCAGCCCGAACACTGTCCCGGATCTACATGGAACTTGTCAGAAACACACCGCTTCTTGTACAGATCTTTTTTATTTATTTCGTTATTTCGCCGGTACTGGGATTCGGCAGATTTACCGCTGCTGTACTGGCATTGAGTTTTTTTGAAGGCGCATATGCATCGGAAATCTTTCGGGCCGGAATTCTTTCCATCCATAAAGGTCAGTGGGAAGCAGCATACAGCATCGGTCTTAATCGCTGGAATACGTATCGTCATGTCATTCTACCCCAAGCCATCCGGCATATGCTTCCTCCCCTTGCAAGCCAGGCCATATCGCTGATTAAGGATTCCGCCCTGGTCAGCACCATCGCGATTTATGATTTGACCATGCAGGGTGAACAGATTATTGCAGAAACATACATGGTTTTTGAACTATGGTTTATCATAGCAGCCATATATTTATTGATGACAGGGACATTATCCATCGCCGTCAATATTATGGGAAAACGCCTTGCCGTTGACACGTAAAACCAGATTAAAGATTCGGGTAAAACCTTAAACACAATATTGACCATGATACATCTAACAGAGAAAGGAGAAAAAAATGAATTGTTTTTCATCCATGCGAGCATATGTGCTGGTAGCTTCAACCTTGTTGTTGATGATGATCGCATGTAGCAATAATTCCACCCCAGTCAATCAGGCCGAAAAAAAAGAAAGCGTCATCGAACAGGTTCAAAAGCGCGGTGCTCTCCGGGTGGGCATGTCGACCTTTGTGCCCTGGGCCATGAAAGACAAAACCGGAAATCTTATCGGTTTCGAGATTGACGTCGCTAAACGCCTGGCCAAGGATACCGGTGTCAAAGTTGAATTTGTTCCAACCAAATGGTCCGGGATTATACCGGCGCTCATCACCGGAAAATTTGACGTCATCATCGGCGGTATGGGGATCATCCCAAGCCGAAATTTAAAGGTCAACTTCAGTATTCCATACGATCACACGGGAATGTCCATCGTTGCCCATAAAACACTCGCAGCCGGATTCAGCCGACTCGAAGACTTCAACAGTTCCGGTGTCGTTATCGCCGCCAGACTGGGCTCAACTGCCGCCACCGCCGCGAAAAAATATATGCCCAAGGCGACACTGCGGCTGTTTGATGATGAATCCCAGGCATATCAGGAACTGGTGAACGGAAAGGTTTACGCCGTTGTTGGATCAGCCCCGACACCGGAATTTCAGGCCATTAAATATCCCGAAAAACTTTTTCTTCCTCTTGACAAAACGTTCACAAAAGAACCCATTGGATTTGCGGTAAAAAAAGGAGATTTAGACACCCTGAATTATTTCAACAACTGGATTCGCTACGTTGAATCCGAAGGATGGCTGAAAGACCGAAAAAACTACTGGTTCCGGACCAAAGACTGGGAAAAAATGATTAAATAGATGCTTTTGAAATCGCTGAAACATAAAATTACCCGTCTGGACATATCGATATTTCTGATCCTTGTTTGTGTCTGTGTCTGGATTGCCTATCGAATACACGTTGAAGTTCATTACCGGTGGAACTGGGGCGTTATGCCCCAGTATCTTTTCAGGTTTGACACAACAACGGACAAATGGGTTCCGGGCCTCATCATACAGGGTGTGTTTATAACCCTGCGGCTCAGCATCTATTCCACCATCGTAGCCATGATTTTCGGAACCGTCATGGGCCTCTTTCGAACCAGCCGAAGCCCTTTCAAGCGGCTCATCGGCTGGAGTTATGTTGAATTGGTTCGAAATATACCCATTCTTGTCTGGATATTCATTTTTTATTATTTTATCAGCGATCAGTTTTTCCAAATCATCGGACTGGACCATCTGACAAATTCTAGACCTGGACGACTCCAAGATGTGGTGTCCTTTATGTTTATCTCTCCAACACATTTTCCGGCGTTTTTGTCCGGCATGCTTGCATTGGGTATTTATGAGGGGGCTTATATTACAGAAATCATCAGAGCCGGTATCCAGTCCATTGAAAATGGTCAGTGGGAAGCATCAGCAGCCGTGGGCTTTTCCAGGTATCAGCAAATTCGTCATATTATTTTCCCCCAGGCTGCCCAGAGGATACTCCCACCGCTGGCCGGACAGTTCATTTCAACGATCAAAGATTCTTCAATTGTCTCTGTTATTTCTATCCAGGAACTTACGTTTCAGGGCATGGAGCTTATGTCGGCGACGTTTTTAACCTTTGAGGTGTGGATAACGGTGATGGTACTCTATTTTTTGATTTGTCTTGCCTGTTCTCTGATGGTAGAACAGCTTGAGGGTCACATGAAAAAAAGTATGGCCTGATCAGGTTGCAACAAAGAGGTTCTCTAATCTAACCGAACTCGATGGTTTTTAAAGAAATAATTGGAAATGAATATGACACAATCGATTTGCACTTATACCGGTCCTACTAAAATAAAACTTTTCTGGGCCCTCTCCAGAACTCCCCATGGAATCCTGGACATGGCCACACCCGCATTGGGTGCGTTGCTTTGGCTTGGCCGCTTCCCCTCTTTTGACGTAATTTTAATCGGACTGATGACCACATTTGCGGGATATACGGCAGTTTATGCCTTTAACGATGTCATCGATTACCGTGTCGATAAAGAAAAACTTAAACTCTGTGGAAATTTCGATATCGACTGTGATCTGGATGCCGCCACCGTGCGACATCCCATGGCACAGGGGTATTTGAGTTTTAAAGAAGGATTGCTCTGGACAATTGGCTGGTCAATCGTGGCCATTTGGGGCGCTTACTACTTAAATCCAATCTGCATTTTAATATTTGCCATGGGCTGTTTGCTGGAGGCCGTGTATTGCCTGTTACTCAAAGTCACTCATCTCAGAACCCTGGTCAGTGGCGGGGTTAAGACGGCCGGAGCCATCGCCGGTGTATTTGCCGTGGATCCGAGACCTTCACCGATATTTCTGTTTATGCTGTTTCTGTGGTTGTTTTTATGGGAAATCGGCGGCCAGAACGTTCCCAATGACTGGTCTGACATCGAGGAGGATCGGCGCCTTAACGCCAAAACCATTCCGGTCCGACTGGGCACACGCTCGGCCAATGCAATTATTCTGGGATCTCTAACAGCATCGCTGATATTTTCCATTGTTGTGTTTTACAGCTCTCCGATTCCTTTTGAATTTCCCTTCCTGGTTGCCGTTGCAGCAACAGGATTTTTCTTTTTTGTCCTGCCCGCCTGGATCCTCTATCAAACAAAGAAACCACCGTATGCCATGGTGCTTTTCAACATGGCCAGCACTTATCCTTTGGCATTGCTTGTCATCGTCGTGATCAAAATCGTCATGGGATGAGTCGTTCGAAGAACAAATATGAACAAAACACCGATTGGAATTGTAGATTTTTTCAGTTATAAGGAGAGCGTACCGACGCTTATGGGATTGCTTGGTGCGGCGTGAATCCGAATAGAGAAACAGATAATCTGTACAGCCGAGCTAGTGTCCATCCGACTTGACGGCCACGCCCAATATTCCCATTTTCTTCAGCTCAAAAGAGTTTTTAAGATTTAAACCCGTTGAATCAAGTTCAACTCGAAGATCCTTGCTGGTAAAACGATCATGCTCGGGGTGAAGAAGAATGTGTTTGGTGATAACATTCTGATAGAGCGACGGGTAAAGCTCCTCCATATAATACACACCGCCGGACTTCAAAACCCTGGCGACTTCCGAAAGTGCCCGACGCCAGTCTGGGACATGGTGCAAAAAGCCGAATCCGAACAGCGCATCCAGTGCATCTGATTTGAATGGAAGATCAATGGAATCTCCTACATACATCGTCATGGTTTCTTTGACCGCTCTTGAAAGATAGGTCTTTGCCCCTTGAATCATTTTAATATCAAGATCCAGTATATGCAATTGAGACGGCTTAAAGGCCTTTTGGATCAATCTTGCCCCTGCGCCGCGACCGCACCCCACCTCCAGAACGGTCGCCCCTGCCTTCAGCGGCATCATTTGCTGCAGCCATTTAATCTCTATGTGTTGCTGAAATACTCTTGTGGGATTGTTGACCACCCACCGTTCAGCCCAATTCAGTTTCATGGTTTTACCTTATGTTTTATCCTTTGACAGCCAGATGAATCATTGCAATGCCGTTGGTGAGTTTACGTTCCGTCACTGTTGAGAATCCCACCTGCTTCAACACATCTGTCAATTCATTCGGCAATGCAAAGGTCCGAATGGATTCGGTCAGATGCAGGTATGCCTTGCTTGATCCGGCGATAACCTCACCGAGCACCGGCATCAGATGAAATGAGTAAACATCGTACAACCACCGGAATAACGGCGAGGTCGGTTTTGAAAACTCCAGACACATCATTCTCCCTCCGGGTTTCAGTACGCGGCACATCTCTTTAAACCCCTGATCCATATGGGTGACATTGCGAATGCCGAAACCCACCATGGCCGCATCGAAATATCCGTCCGGAAAAGATACGTGTTCGGCATCTCCTTGAACAAACCGGATACGTTCTTTTAGCGGCAAATGGGCGACCTTGTGCACACCGGCCTCGATCATGGCCCGGTTGATGTCGTATATGACTACCCGGCCGGACCGGCCGACAGGTCCGGCAGCTAAAATCGCCAGATCGCCGGTACCACCGCACACATCCAGCACCCGGTCTCCGGGATTCAGGCCCATGAGCCTGATGGCGGTCCGCTTCCACAAATGATGGATGCCAAAACTCAACAGCGTGTTCATAAAATCGTATCTTTTGGCAACGGTATTGAAATGTCTAAGAACCCATTGCGACTTTTCATCCTCGGGAACTTTTTTGTAACCAAAATAGGCTGTTTTCTCAGAATTCCGGGCATCCTGGGATCGATTCTGCCGACGATATTCATCAAGCCATTTTTTTTGTTTCATCAATATCTCACAGTGTTCCCTCAATCGAGGTGTTCTATTATGTGTTCAAGCCCAAATTTATTTTTGAGCCACCTTAACAAAGGGGCATTTAAGTATCAAGCAATATCACCTGAATCTTTCATTAAAAATAAAGCTTGAGGTGTTTTTGGCGACATACTAATAAGGGCAATCAAATAATCCAAAGAATCCCATTAATTTTTATACAACATTCAGGTTATAAAATCGGATCCATACTGATGATCGGTGTGTGGATATATTTTTTAATCAAGGCCTGCGATTTTGATGATAAAAAATAGCTATTAAACCTTCGTTAGGATCCATCCATGAATCAAAAATGAATACAATGGGTGTCCAATTCAGAAATGAGCAGTTTTTGTTCTGATCAAGGCCGCACAAGGGTTTGCGGTGAGACGTACGTCTGTACGCCGCAGCCGGAAACCCGCGGAGAACGCCGATCAGGACAAAAAGGGCCATTTATGGATGGATACTAGTTACATGCTTGACAAATACCATCGCTTTATGCAGTAATACAACATATTTGGATTTCCGGTTTATCCGGGCAAGGAGGTGTCAACTTGAAACAGGGAAAATGCACCAAATGTGGATCTGAGGAAATTTATGCGGGAGTTGAGGTATTGCCGAAAAGCGGTCCTTTCGGCAGCAACAGCATCCCCATCAGCATTGTTTCCATCGCTGCGCTTGATAATTATGTCTGTGCAAAATGTGGTTACCTCGAACAGTACATAGGTGATCCTGAAAAACTGAAAGAAATCGCTAAAAAGTGGCCAAAGGCCGGTAAGGTTGAACACGAGGAAACCTGATTCGATTTCTACATGGAAAAACCTGAAGGCAAATCCGGATTTAGCAATCCAAGACTTGAATTTTCATAATTTTATTCTTCAGAGGACAACACTGTGAAGGAATTCTGGCGGCTTGGAAAAATTATTCGAATCCTGATCAAACACGGCTTTGGAAATATTGTCGAAAGGCTTTTCAAAAGAACGGAAACAAGTCCTGTTGACCAAGAGGAAAAAGAGTTAACTCCCCAAAACGGCTTTCCTTCTCCCCAGCGTGTTCGGCTTGTGTTAGAGGAACTCGGCCCCAGTTTCATCAAACTCGGCCAATTACTCAGCACCCGGGCCGACATATTACCGCCCGAATACATCGAAGAATTTACAAAACTTCAGGACCAGGTACCGCCGGTACCTTTTAACCATATCCGAGATATTATCCAGAAAGAACTCAGACGTCCCTTGGAAGATATCTTTGCTGAGTTTACACATGAATCCATGGCCGCCGCTTCTGTGGCACAGGTTCATAAGGCCATGCTTTTCAGTGGCGAACAGGTTGCCGTCAAAGTTATCCGCCCAGGCATCGACAAGGAAATCCGCAAAGATATCCGTCTGATGAACGCCATCGCAAAAAGAGCTGAAAAAGCCTTTGAAATCGCCCGTGTCATCGGTGCCGCTAATCTGGTAAAAGAATTTGAGCGGACTATTTTTAAAGAACTCGACATGTTCATCGAAGCCGGAAATATAGAAAAATTTGCCAAAAATTTTGAAACCGTCGACGAAATTTATATTCCTAAAGTCTATTGGGATTACACCTCAAAATCGGTTTTGACCATGGAACATATCCGCGGTATTAAAATGGACCGGGTGGATGACATCAAGGCGCATGGCATCGATCCAAAGGAAGTCGCGTTGATCGGACTCCGTTCCTTTTCCCGCCAATTGATGGATTTCGGTTTTTTCCATGGAGATCCCCATTCCGGAAATACCATCGTTATGTTTGACGGTCGTGTCAGTCTGGTCGATTTCGGAATTACGGGCTATCTGGACGATGATACCATGCAGCACATCGCAAATCTCTTTCTGGGCTATGCTGAACATGACTATGATTTGGTGATGGAAGCATTGCAGGATACCGAACTCATCAACGAAGATACCATGGACCTCAAGAGCTTCCGCAGGGACCTTATGGATACAAGTGAGCCTTTTTATGGACGGAGTTTGCAGACGGTTTCGGTCAAGGAAGTCCATGACCAGGTCATTCATCTGGTATACAAATACAAGATTCGATTGCCGAGGAATCTTTTGCTCCTCTTTAAGACGTTTATTCAAACAGAAGCCCTCGGCAAGATACTGGGAAGTGACGCCAGCATTTTAGAAATAACGAAACCCTATGCCATTGAATTGCTCAAACGCAGCTATCTGGCAAAAAGCGTTTTGAGAAATATTCGAAAGGACACGTTGGCTATGGGCAACCACATGAAAATGGTACCCAAGCTTGTCCATAATATTCTTGATCAAACCGCCAAAGGTAAGCAGCGGATAGAACTCCGGCATACCGGTTTTGAGGAAATCAACACCCCGCTTGTAAAAAGCATTAATCGGGTCATCATCGGTTTGGTCATTTCCGCCTCGCTCATTGCCGCTGCAATGGTGTTGAATGCACCCCAACACATCTTTTCGTTTACCATCGATTTTTTAGGCTTCAAAGGGGTTCCCCTGACAGCAATTTTAGGAGTGACCGGCTATGTCATTGCCACCATTCTGGCTGCCTGGCTCATCATCATGATATTGCGATCCAGAAAGCTATGATCATAAATGGAAATCGCTAACTAACGTTAAAAATATGTCTTTGCTCCTGCATAATGTGCCTTATAATACCGGCTGTTTAGAGACGATCTTCTCACTTTTTTCCCTTTCCCGGGCGCATGAATAAAGCGTCCGTTTCCATCATATATCCCGACATGGGAAATTTTTCTACTGCTGGTAGTTCGGAAGAATACCAAATTTCCTTTTTCAAGTGCGCCTCTATCTACGGAAACGCCGGCTTTCCACTGTGCTCGAGACGATCTTGGAAGATCCAAACCATTCAGCTGGTATACCGTCATGGTAAAACCGCTGCAGTCAAATCCCTCTTCTGCTGACTCGCCGCCCCACCTGTAAGGCACACCGATGAAACTGTCTGCGGTTCGCAAAATGTTATCAATCAGGTGGGCCTTTGAATAATTCCCGGGAGCTACAATATAGAAATTGTGGATAATACCTTTGGAAGAAAGTGCTTTAGCCCTGTTGACGGCAGCCGTTTTGGATGAAAAATTACCGAATCGAACCTTGTATAAACCCGAATGATGTAGGAAATGATACGCATCTACGCCTTGTTTTCGTAATTTTTCGGTAAATTGTATCGCGTTTTCCATGTTTGAAAACGCGCCCACCTGAATCGTATAATGGATTGATGGCAGCACGACCGGCGCCACGGGCGTGGGGGATGGCGTTACGGGGATGCGACTGCATCCGGAAAGAAAAAAAACCGTAAATACAAAAATAAAAGATACGATTATTTCTGCAAAATCAATGCATTTATCTCTATTGGAATAAACAAAGTCCATTCAACAAACCTTCTCAACAACAACTATATCTTTTAATACAATGATCACTTTTTACTTTGGTGACGGACCCTCTCCCAACCCGGCGGTATGGAAGAAATGATGTTTTCACAAACTTCTTCCTGTGTAAAATCTTTGCACTCGATGGTAACATCTGCGTACTTGGTATATAAAGCGAAACGCTCCTCGAACAGGTCCTCAATGCTCTGCTCCGGACGTTTTGCAAGACCTCTTGTGGCAAAATCGTGAATTCTTGATTCCAGTATTGGCAACTCAACCTTCAAGAAGACAAGCACACCATTTGATTTCAGGTGTGTCATGGCCGCATGGCTGTATACGGCGCTGCCTCCGGTGGCAATGACATGATCGAAGCAATCGAGTTTTAAAAGGATACGCTCTTCGATCTCGCGCAAAACCATATAACCTTCCGTATCAACGATATCTTGCAGGGTTCGGCCCTGAGATGTCTGGATAAGAACGTCCGTATCGACAAAATCACATGATGTCAACTTCGCCAAAATAATGCCGACAGTGCTCTTCCCTGAACCGGGCATCCCGATCAGAACAATATTGAATGAATTTTTCAGCATGATGTCGATATTAAAAGTTCATCTTTGTGATCAAGAAGTTTAACAAGATTCTTCATGAATGAAGCCGTTAAAAACGCTGCCATTCATCGGTGACAATAATTCATCCTGTACAAACTTGTCCGTCTTAACCGAGGCATTTAATTCAATCCTTTTTCGTCTCGTTCTTTAAACACCTCTTTTGCCGCAAACATGCCGTTAAGAGCCGCCGGAAAACCCGCATAAACGGCCATTTGAATGATCACCTCAATGACTTCCTCACGAGTACAGCCGACATTCAAGGCGCCGTGAATGTGGACCTTTAACTGAGGTTGGGCATTGCCGAGAGCCGTTAATGCGGCCATAGTAGCAATTTCTCTGGATTTCAAGTCCAAACCCGGACGGGAGTATACGTCTCCGAAAGGAAACTCGATGGTGTAACGTCCTAAATCCGGAGCTATATCCTTTAGACTTTCAATTACACGTTCTCCGGCTTCGCCATCAACTTCCTTTAGTTTCTCCCATCCTCGTTGGTATCTGTCTTCGCTCATGTATAATCCCCCGCTCTGTTTATTAAGGTTTTTCTGCAAGAAAATAGAACGATAAGTATCAACGGCGCAAGGCTTAAACGCACCGAACTTTCGGATTTAATCAAAACTGTCGACAACACTCCGAACGTCAAAGAAATCGAGTCACCCATTGTTATCTTCCGTTTTCCTTAAGATGCGACCCCGCACACCTTTTTTTTTGCTACAATTAATAATCCTTTGACCGGATTTCCTGACTGCTTCCTAATATCTGCTTTGGTTTCCTCTATTAATTGTAATCCATGACGCCTAAGGCAATCTTGAATATATGTCAGTGAGTGTGCATAGCGACCACTGGGAAAGAGCCGGTACTCCATGTTGTTGTCTTCCAGCCTTTCCGCTGAAAATGCAATGATCCCTCCGCAAACAAGATGTGAAGATGCGGATCTGATGATCGTATCCAGATTCCCGAAATATACAAAGACGTCAGAGCTGTATATCAGATCAAATTTTTGGGGAAAGCCCCAGTCTTGAAGTATGTCAAAAACTTCGATCCGGTTGTAGATTTTCTTCTCTGCGGCCTTTTCGAGCATCTTTGACGATACATCGACGCCTATCAGTCTTTTCGCAAAGGGCCGATAGAGTTGAGCGCCCAGACCGGTACCACAGCCAAGGTCCAGAACATTCATTTCTTCGGTCAGATATGGGCGTACAAGGTCAAACAAAAGTTCAGGGGTCTTGTATTCCAGGTCTTTAACCAGGATTCTTTCAAAAGTCCCGGCACACCGATCAAAGATCCTGCGCACGTGTTCCACCGGGGCGGCATCAGGTGTTGTCGATGTCCCCAGGCTTTGGAGCATGAATCTTGCCGCCTCATCATCCGGCTTTGTCTCAAGCACCTTGTGGTACTGTTCCTCGGCTTCCTTGTATCGCCTGAGCTTTTGAAGAGAAATCCCGAGGTTGAAGTGGGCGGATGTATAATCCGGCCGTATCTCAATGGCCTTTCTGTATGACTTTGAAGCGTTTTCAATCATATTAAACTCGTCCTGTGCCACGCCAAGGTTGTTCCATGCCTCTGCCATGTCAGGAGCGAACGCCACCGCCCTTCGAAAACAGGATATGGCTTCATCCTGGTCTCCGACTTCCCTATATGCGACACCCAAATTATTCCATGCCTCACCAATACCAGGCTGCTCTTCCAACATGGCCCTGTAAATACTTATGGCACCCTTGTGATCGTTCTCTCGCTGCTTCAGCCTGGCCAGGTTATAGCATGCCGGAAAATAGGGGGGTCTAAGGTCGGCTGCTTTTTCAAAAACCTTCTTGGCCTTATCCGG
>Ga0210085_1000190_pt1 | contig 27849 bp, 19 predicted proteins | sample China_Galinas_PW_5_FD_184866 | JGI IMG/M metagenome (GOLD analysis project Ga0210085, IMG submission 184866) | Wetland microbial communities from San Francisco Bay, California, USA, that impact long-term carbon sequestration - China_Galinas_PWC_D1... | ecosystem: Environmental > Aquatic > Marine...
GCTCCTCGTCTTTCAGTGCGACTTCTACCGCGCGTCCAGCCATGACCGCCTCCAATCGTCGCTTGCGATGGAGGCGAATTCGACGGGAGTGGCGATACACCTACGAATTAACGACTCAGGTCACTAGCCGGGGCTCAGCAGATCCGCCGCCCGCCGCCGCTCTGCGCCTTCGCCGCGCTGCCCGGCCTGCCGTCCAGCTTGGCGATCGCCGCCTCGATGTCCTCGCCGAGCATCGCCGTCATGTCGCGGCTGAAGTTCTCCTTGACCACCATCCGCAGCACGGAGACCGATTCGGCCTTCGGCGGCAGCGGGTAGGCGGGGACGATCCAGCCCCGCTCGCGCAGCCGTTCGGAGAGCGCGAACACGTCGACCCCGCCGTCCTTCCCGGTCGGCCGTACGACGACCACCGGCAGGTAGCGCGCGTCGTTGAGCAGCTCGAACCGCCCGCCGGCGGTCAGCGCCCGCTCCAGCTCGCCCGCGTTCTCCATCAGGTTGGCGGCGATCCGCTCGTACCCCTGCCGCCCGAGCCGCAGGAAGTTGTAGTACTGGAGCAGCACCGAGTTGCTGGCGCGGCTGAAGTTGAGGCTGTAGTTGGGCATCTCGCCGCCGAGGTAGGTGATCTTGAAGACCAGCTCCTCGGGCACCACGTCGAGGTCGCGGAAGACGACCGAGCCCATGCCCGGGTAGACGAGCCCGAACTTGTGGTTGGAGACGTTGATCGAGCGCACCTGCTCGAGCCGGAAGTCCCACTTCAGCTCCGGGTAGGCGAAGGGGGCGATGAAGCCGCCGCTGGCGGCGTCGACGTGGATCGGGATGTCCCAGCCCTTTTCCCGCTTGACCCCGCGCAGCAGCTCGTCGATCCCCTCGATGTCGTCGACCTGGCCGGTGAAGGTCGTGCCGAGGATCGCCCCGACCGCGATCGTGTTCTCGTCGATCAGCGGCTCGACCTCCGCCGGGCCGATCACGTGGCGCTCCGGCGTCAGCGGGATCACCCGCTGCTCGACCTCGAAGTATTTGGCGAACTTCTCCCAGCAGGTGTGCACGTCGGCGCCGAAGATCACGTTCGGCTTCGCCGTGTCGTCGCCGCGCCTTTCGCGCCACGCCTGCTTGTGGGCGAGCAGGCCGAGCATGATCGCCTCCGAGGAGCCGATCGTCGCCGTCCCCGCCGCCGCGCCCCCGTCCGGCGCGTTGAACAGGCCGCCGATCATGCTGACGACGCGCTGGTGGATGCGCTCGGTCTGCGGGTACTCGTCCTGGTCGACGAAGTTGCGGTTGAGCGTCTCGGTGGCGAGCTGCTGCGCCTCGGGCTCCATCCAGGTGGTGACGAAGGAGGCGAGGTTGAGCGCCGGGTTGCCGTCGAGGTTGAGCTCGTCGTGGATCAGCTGGTAGGCGGCGCGCGCCGGCATCGAGCCCTCGGGGACGCGCTGCTCGGGCACCTCGTCGGTGAAGTAGCGGCTGCTGTACGTCGTGTTGGTGAGCCGCCCGGCCTCGCTGCGTACCTTGCGCATCGGCGCCCACTGTACACGCGGCGAGGGCGCCATCGGGAACTTCGGACCGCTGTACAAGCGATCTCCGCCTCCCGGCGGCCACCATTCGGACATGAGGAAGCTACGCCGATGATCGGCCGCGTTCTCACGCTCGGCGGGCACGACTTCAGCTCGCGCCCGGGCGACCGAGCGGTCTGCGAGCTGATGCTGCGGCTGGCGACGGCGCGCGCCGGCGGGCGGCCGAAGGTCTGCATCCTGCCGACCGGTGGCGACGCCTCGGGGCTGGTCGGGCGCTTCCACTCGGCGTTCGGCGAGCGCGCCTGCGACTCCTCCGACGTCGCGCTCCCCCGGCTCGGCAGCAGGCCGGTCGAGCTGCGCGACCACATCCTCGGGCAGGACCTGATCTACGTCGGCGGCGGCGGCCTGCTCAACCTGATGGCGGCCTGGGAGGCGGACGCGCTGAGCGAGATCCTCGCCCTCGCCTGGCGCCGGGGCGTCGTCCTCGCGGGCCAGAGCGCCGGCGCGACGTGCTGGTTCGAGGCCGGGATCACCAAGCCCTCCGGCAAGCCGCTGGCCGGCGCCGGCCTCGGCCTCCTGCGCGGCAGCCTCTGCGTCCACTACAGCAACGAGCCGGACCGTCGCGCCGCCTACCTGGCGGCGGTCTCCGACGGCATGCCCGGCGGCTACGGCCTCGACGACTACGCGGGCCTGATCTGGGAGGGAAGCGGCCCGCCCAGCCCCGTAACCGCCCAGCGCGGCGCCCGCGCCTACAAGGTGAGCAAGACCCCGGAGGGCGTGACCGAGTCCCCGCTCCCCGCCCGCTTCCTCCCAGCCCCAGCTCCAGCCGCCCTGCGCGAGGACATAGCCGAGTTCCGCCGCATCACCGCCCTGCGCAAGAAAGCGGGACGTCTGGGGTAGGAGGGCGGGACGTCTGGGGTAGGAGGGCGGGAGTGGCCTCGGCGATGCCTCGCGAAGCGGCCCCCCGGCGGCCTATACCGGGCCGCGAAGCGGCACATCATCAATCCGGCGAAGCCGGATTTAGGCACTCGGCGAGGCCACTCCCGCCTCCCGCTTACAGCGCCCCGCCGGCCGCCTCCGGCGCGGTCGGATCCGCGCCCGCGTCGCCGATGTTCTCGCGCGCCAGGTACTCCTCGGCCCGCAGCGGGTCGTCGCCCGCCCGCTGCACGACCTGCAGCAGCGCCGACATGCTGGAGACCTCCTCGACCTGCTCCTTGATGAACCACTGCATGAACTGCTCGCCCTGGTAGTCGCCCTCCTCGCGCGCCAGCCGCGCCAGGTTGCCGATCTGGTCGCTCACCCGCTTCTCTTGCTCGAGCGCCAGCCGCACCGGCTCGACCGTGTCGGCGAAGTCGTTCTTCGGCGCCTCCACTCCGGGCACCTCGACCGGGTGGCCGGCGTCGAGCAGGTACTGGATCAGCATCATCGCGTGGTTGCGCTCCTCGACCGCCTGGCGGTAGAAGAAGCCCGCCAGCTGGGGCAGCGTTTCGCCGTCGTAGTACGCGGCGATCGCGACGTACTGCTGCTGGGCGCCGAACTCGTAGCCGACCTGCTCGTTGAGGGTGGAGGCGAAGCTCATCTCGTCCTTTCTATTCGGCCCAGCGGAAGCCGGTCGGAGTCAGCTGCGGCAGCAGCGGGCTCTTCGGCAGGCCGGGCGGGGGCCGGCTTTCGTTGTACCCGCGCGGGGCGGTGTCATTCGGGGTGTCGGGGTGAAAGAGCGAGGCGAGGACCTGGATCTGCCCGCGGCCGACCCCGAGCTCCCACTGGCCGCCGCCGTAGGCGCCGATCCCGTGCTCGGCGCAGTGGTCGTAGGTCTCGCAGAGGTCGCGCAGGCCGCCGATCCGCGACGGCTTCACGTTGACCATGCGCGGCTGCCAGGGCAGCGCCTCGATGTCGGCGATCGAGTGGATCGGCGCGTCCCAGGTGAGGCGGTCGCGCACCGGTTCGAGCAGCGGCCGGGTCTCGTCGTTCACGTCGGGGTCCTCGAGCCAGGCCTCGGGGAAGGCCTCGATCAGCTTCGCGTACAGCTCGGGGTCGGTCTCGACGTCGACCGGCGTGCCCTTGTAGAAGCCCTTGAGGTCGAGCGAGTCGACCGCGCCGGTCGCCGCCAGGGCGGCGATCAGCTCGTCGTCCCAGTCGTTGGTCGGGTCGAGCTTGAAGCGCAGGTCGGGGTAGGGGTCGAGCTTGGCGCGCAGGGTCTCGATCGAGGAGGGCTCGTCGGGCCCGGCGGCGAGCCGCATCGAGCAGACGAACTCGACCGGCGCCGGCTCGCGCCGCAGCGCCTTCGCGATCCCCGTGCCCGCCTGGCGCAGCGCCAGGTCGAGCGCCGCCGACTCGAACGCCCAGCGGCGGTAGCGGCGCGAGACCTCGCGCTGCGGCGCGGCCGGGAAGGTGTCGACGCCGCCGACGAACTCGCAGAACTCGCCCAGCGTCGCGTAGCCGGTCAGGTCGAGCGTCGCGCCGGCGTCCTGCAGGGCGACGTGGTCGAGCGCCTCGTAGGTGACGTCCTCGCCCAGCCCGTCCTCGCCGCCGCCCCAGAGGTGGATGACGGTGCTGAGGCGTTCGAAGCCGGGGGTCTGGTACTCCAGCCCCTGCAGCTCGTAGCCCTCGATCTCGAGGGGCAGGTCGGCGAGCAGGTCGAAGGTGGCCACGGGTTGAGTCTAAGGGAGGGCGGAGCGCGGGAGTCGCCCCTCAGAGTGCCTAGATCCGCCTTCGGCGGATTGACTTGGAGCCGCTTCGCGGCCCAGGATCACCCGCCAGGAGCCGCTTCGCGAGGCATCTGAGAGTCGCCTCTCGGAGTGCCCCGGCGGTGGGGGAGGGGCAGGGGGTGTCCCTCCGGGATGCTGGATTTTTCGCCCGCTGACGCTGCGCCGCTCGCTGAGTGAAGGGCGAAAAATTAACGCCGCACCCCGCGGAACACCCCCTGCCCCTCCCATCAAGGCCTGATCGTCAGCGCCGTAGAGGTTTTCACCGCTATTCGGAGCAAAGCTCTACGGCGCTGCCAGACTCTGGTCGATGAAGCACACGGCTCATGGGTACTGGCTCGAGGAGGCTGGGGAGGTTGAGCCGCTGCCTGCGCTGGAAGGGGACGTGAGTGCGGATGTGGTCGTGCTCGGGGGCGGGTACACGGGGATGTGGACGGCCTGGCATCTGAAGAAGCTGGAGCCGGAGTGCCGGGTGGTGGTGCTGGAGGCGGACGTCTGCGGGCATGGGCCGAGCGGGCGCAACGGAGGGTTCTGCAACTCGATGTGGTTCTCGCTCGCGAGCATGCGGGAGCGCTGGGGTGACGCGGCCGGGCTGGCGGTGGCGCGGGCCTCGCGCGAGGCGATCGACGGGGTGGAGGCGTTCTGCCGCGAGGAGGCCGTCGACGCCTGGTTCCGCCGCGCGGGCTACCTGCAGGTCTCGACCGCGCCCGCGCACGACGGCGTCTGGGACGAGGCCGTCGCCGCCTGCCGCGAGCTGCCCGGCGGGGACGGGGCGCCGGTGCGGGTCCTCAGCGCCGGCGAGGTCGCCGAGCGCTGCGCCTCGCCGGCCTTCCGCGGCGGCGTCTTCTACGCCGACGCCGCCACCGTGCAGCCGGCGCGCCTGGCGCTCGGCCTGCGCGAGCGCCTGCTCGCCGCCGGCGTCGAGATCCACGAGCGGTCGCCGGTGCGGCGACTCGCCGGCGATTGCTGCCTTGTCCCCACCGGAGTGGGGAAAAGGCAGCAAGATCGGCGGGGAGGGGGGGTCGTTGCGAGGACCGATCGCGGCACGGTGCGCGCCGGAGCCGCGGTGGTGGCGATCGGCGGCGCCGCGAAGGCGCCGCGCGGGCCGCTGCGCGACGCGCTCACCGTCACCTCCTCGCACATCGTCCTCACCGAGCCGGTGCCGGAGCTGCTCGAGCAGGTCGGCTGGACGGGGGGCGAGTGCATCACCGACGCCCGCGCCCTCGTCGACTACTTCCGCACCACCCCCGACGGCCGCATCGCCTTCGGCTGGGGCGGCGGCCGGATCGCGATGGGCGCCCGCCTGCGCGGCCGCTCGGAGCTCGACGCCGAGGTGGTCGCGGCAGCCGCCGAACGCCTCCACGACTACTTCCCCGGGCTGGCCGAGGCGGGCTCCGCGACCCGCGGCTCCCAGACCGCGCACGCGGCCCCGCGATCCCCCCGGGCGGGCGGGCGCCGCCGCGCCGCCCGCATCACCCATGCCTGGGGCGGCCCGATCGACGTCTCGCCGACCCACGTCCCGGTCGTCGTCCCGCTGCCCGGCAGCCGCAGCTTCGCCGCCGCCGGCTTCACCGGCAACGGCGTCGGCCCCTCGCACATGGTCGCCCGCGCGCTGGCCTCGCTCGCCCTCGGGCGCCGCGACGAGCACGCGCGCCTGCCCTTCGTCGATCCCGCGCCGCAGCGCGTCCCGCCCGAGCCGCTCCACTGGCTCGGCGGCGAGGCGATCCGCCGCGCGCTGACCGGCCGCGAGGAGGCCGAGCTGGCGGGACGGCGGCCGCACCCGCTCGGCGTCGCGATCTCCCGCGTGCCGGAGCTGATCGGCTTCCACATCGGCCGCTGAGCGCCCTCGCCGTGGGCCATGCGGCCCACGGGCGGGGCGCCCCGGCGCAAATCGCGGCCCGGGGCGCGCCGCCGGTGATAGACACGCCTCGGCGAGCCGCGCTCGCCGATCAGATGAGCTGGGCAAACGTCTCAATCGTGTTCTTCGTCTCCCACCTCGCCGGCGATTTCCTCGCCCAGACCGACTGGCAGGCGAGGCACAAGAGCGGCGGGCTCGGCGCCGAGCCGACGGCGCGCCGGGCGCTGCTCGCGCACGTCTCCGTCTACACGCTCTGCTTCGCGCCCGCCCTGCTCTGGATCGGGCTCGACGCCGCCGCCTGGGTGGCGCTGCTCGTCGCCGCCCTGATCTTCGTCCCCCACCTCGTCGTCGACGACGGGCGCCTGCTGCGCCTGTTCACGGTCCGCGTCAAGCGCAGCCTCGACCCGCCGCCGGGCCTGGCGCTCGCCGTCGACCAGTCCGTGCACGTCATCAGCATCTGGGCGGTCGCCCTGCTGGCCGCCGCGCTCGGCTGATGGCGGGCGCCGACGTCCTGCGCGGCGCCCCGATGCTCGCCGGGCTGCCCGACGAGCTGCTCGAGCAGCTCGCTGCCGAGGCCGGCGAGGTGCGGGTGCGCGCCGGCGAGTGGCTGTTCCGCGAGGGCGAGCAGGCCGAGAGCCTCTACGTGATCCGCTCCGGCCGGCTCGAGGTCCTCGCCGAGGGGCCGCCGGAGACACTGATCAGGCTGCTGCGCCGCGGCGACGCGCTCGGCGAGCTGGCGCTGCTGCACGCCGGCGTGCGCAGCGCCTCGGCGCGGGCGCGGCGCGACAGCGACCTGCTCGAGCTGAGCCGCGAGCGCTTCGAGGCGCTGATCCGCGACGTCCCGGCCTTCGCCGTCGGCCTGACCAGGACGATCGGCGCCCAGCTCGCCGCCAGCCGCGCGCCGGCCGGCGCGGGCGCGCCGCCGACCACGATCGCCGTCGTCCCGCTCGACGCCGCGGCGCCCGGCCGCGAGCTCGCCGACCTGCTGGCGCTGGAGCTCGGGGCGCACGGCAGCCTCGCCGAGCTGACCCCGGAGCCGGGCCGCTCCCGCGCCGAGACGCTGGCCGCGCTGGACCGCGCCGAGGCCTCGGCCGACCGCGTGGAGATGGTCGCCGGCGCGCACCTGCCGGGCGACGGGTGGACCGACCTCTGCCTGCGCGAGGCCGACCTGATCGTCGCCGTCAGCGGCGGCGAGCCGGACGCGGCCTGGCGCGGCCACCCCGCGCTGCGCGGCTGCGAGCTGCTTGTCCTCGGCGACGGGCGCCCCGCCGCCGCCCCCGCCGGGATCGTGCCCCGCGAGACGCAGCTGCTCGCCGGCCGCGAGGAGCTGGCGCCGCGGGTCGAGGCGCTCGCCCGGCGGCTCTCCGGCAGGGCGCTCGGGGTCGTCCTCTCCGGCGGCGGCGCCCGCGCCTTCGCCCACATCGGCGTGGTCGAGGAGCTCGCCGCCGCCGGCCTCGTGCCGGACCGGATCGCCGGCGTCAGCCTCGGCTCCGTCGTCGGCGCCGGCCTCGCCTTCGGCCACGAGCCCGACGCGCTGGCGGAGCTCTTCCACGGCGGCTTCGTCGACACCAACCCGACCGGCGACTACACGCTGCCGCTGTTCTCGCTGATCCGCGGCCGGCGCACGCGCGAGCTGCTGCGCGGGGCCTTCGGCGAGCGCCGGATCGAGGAGCTGGCGACGCGCTTCTTCTGCCTCAGCTGCGACCTGATCAACCGCGAGTCGGTCGTCCACCGCAGCGGCCGCCTGCGCGACGCCGTCTACCCGAGCCTCTCGATCCCCGGCCTCTTCCCGCCGGTGCCGACCGCCGACGGGCGGCTGCTGGTCGACGGCGGCGTGCTCGACAACCTGCCGGTGGAGACGATGGCGGCGGCCAACGAGGGCCCGGTGATCGCGGTCGACGTGACCGGGCGGATCGGCGGCTTCCGCCAGGGCGCGCGGCCGGGGCTGGAGCGCCTCGGCCGGCCGCTGCGCCGCCTGCTCACCGGCGGCGAGGACGGCCTGCCGCGGCTCGGCGAGACCGTCGTCAGGACGGTCACGGTCGGCAGCATCGACACCGCACAGGCGGCGCGGCGCCACGCCGACCTGGTGATCCAGCCGGAGGTCGACGGGATCGGGCTGCTCGACTGGGGCCGGCTGGAGCAGGTGCGGGAGCTCGGCAGGCGCGCCGCCCGCGAGGCGCTGGAGGAGTGGGAGGGGGCGCCGGCGTGAGGGCCTCGCTGAAGGGCGGCGCCGCGCGCCGCACCCCGGAGCGCCTCGCCCGCCGCCGCGCGCCGGCGCCGCTGACCGTGCTCGGCGTCTCCTCGCTCGGCGTCTTCATGGCCTTCGTCGACGCGACGATCGTCAACATCGCCTTCCCCGACATCGGCCGCTCCTTCCCCGACAGCGGCATCTCGACCCTCTCCTGGGTCCTCAACGCCTACAACATCGTCTTCGCCGCCTTCCTCGTCGCGGCGGGGCGGCTCGCCGACCTGCTCGGCCGGCGCCGCGTCTTCCTGCTCGGGGTGGTGATCTTCACCGTCGCCTCGGGCCTCTGCGCCGCCGCGCCGACGGTCTACGCGCTGATCGGCTTCCGCGTCGCGCAGGCGCTCGGCGCCGCGCTGGTCGTCCCCTCCTCGCTCGGCCTCGTCCTGCAGGCCTTCCCGGCCGAGCGCCGCGCCCACGCGGTCGCGCTGCTCTCCGCCGTCGGCGCGCTCGCCGCCGGCATCGGCCCCTCGCTCGGCGGCTTCCTGGTCAGCGCCGACAGCTGGCGGCTCGTCTTCCTCGTCAACCTGCCGGTCGGCGCCGTCGCCTACGCGCTCTCGCGCCGCGAGCTGGTCGAGAGCCGCGAGCCGGGCCGCCGCCGGCTGCCCGACCTGCCCGGGGCGCTGCTCTTCGCGCTGGGGATCGCGGCGCTGGTGCTGAGCGTCGTGCAGGGCGAGGAATGGGGCTGGACGAGCGCCGCGATCCTCGGCTGCTTCGCCGCCGCCCTCGCGCTGCTCGGCCTCTTCGTCCGCCGCTGCGCCTGGCACCGCTCGCCGATCGTCGACCTGACCCTGTTCCGCAGCCGCACCTTCTCGGTCGCCAACTCGGCGACGATCCTCGCCGCCGCCGGCTTCTACGGCTACACCCTGGTCAACGTCCTCTTCCTCACCGGCGTCTGGCGCTACTCGATCCTCGACGCCGGGCTGGCGATAACGCCGGGCCCGCTGGTCGCCGCGACGGTCGCCGGCCCGACCAGCCGCCTCGCCGGGCGCATCGGCCACCGCCCGGTGCTGGTCGCCGGCGGGCTGATCTGGGCCGGCGCGGTCTACTGGTTCGTCTCCCGCGTGGGCACGTCGCCCGACTTCCTCGGCGAGTGGCTGCCGGGGATGCTGATGCTCGGCGTCGGCGCCGGCACGCTCTTCCCCAACCTCAGCGGCGCCGCCGTCGCCTCCGCCCCCGGCGAGGCGTTCGGCACCGCGACCGGGCTCAACTCGGTCGCCCGCCAGGTCGGCGCCGCGCTCGGCGTCGCCGCCGTGGTCGCGATCATCGGCATGCCCGGGCCGGCGGAAGCAGCCGAAGTGTTCGACAACGCCTGGAGCTTCGCCGCCGCCTGCCTGGCGCTCGCCGGGCTGGGCAGCCTCGCGGTCGGCCGCCTGAGCGAGGACGACGACGTGGCGCTGAGCCCCTCGCTCGGCGACTCGGCGCGGCTGCTGATCGGCGGCCGCGGGGACGGCGCGGCCGTCGCTTCGCCGGCCCCCGCTCCAGCGCGCCCGCCGGCCCCGCCCCCGGCCCCGCGCGACCCGCGGCCGGAGTCCGACGCCGACTTCCTCGCCAGGGCGCCGATCTTCGCCGGGCTCGACGAGGCGGCGCGCGAGGCGATCGCGGCACGGGCCACGCGGCTGCGGCTGGCGGCGGGGGAGTGGCTCTTCCACGAGGGCGAGGACGCCGACGCGCTCTACGTCGTGCGCGCGGGGCGGCTCGACGTGGTCGCCGAGCGGGACGGGGCGCCGATCCGCGTGCTCGGCCGCGGCGCGGCGCTCGGCGAGCTGGCGCTGCTGACCTCGATGCCGCGCTCGGCCTCGGTGCGCGCCGCCCGCGACAGCGACCTGATCGCGATCGGCCGCGCCGACTTCGAGCGCCTGCTCGCCGAGCAGCCGAGCGTCTCGCTGGCGCTGAACAGGACGCTCGGCGCCCAGCTCCGCGACAGCGTCGGCGCCTTCCCCAGCTCGCGCGGGGCGCCGGTGACGGTCGCCCTGGTGGCGCTCGACGGAGGCGCGCCGGTGGCCGAGCTGGGCCGCGCGCTGGCCGACGCGATGGCCCGCTGGGGGAGGGTCGAGCTGCTCGACGGCAGCGAGCGCCAGCCGGCGCCGGGGGATACCCCCGCCGCGGTCTACGCGCCGGCGCTCGACGCGGCCGAAGCGGCCGCCGACCAGCTCGTGCTGGTCGGCGGGGCGGCGCTCGGCGACGACCCCTGGACCGGCTTCTGCCTGCAGCAGGCGGACCGCATCCTCGCCGTCGGCACGCGCGGCGAGCCGCCCCGGGAAGCGGTCGCCGGCCGGCCCGAGCTGCGCGGCTGCGACCTCGTCGCCTGGGAGGTCGCCGAGGGCTCGGGCGCGCTCGCCGCCTGGGCCGCCGCGCTGCGGCCTCAGGGGACGCACGCCGTGCGCCGCGGCGGCGGCGTCGCCGACGTCGAGCGGATCGCCCGCCGGCTGACCGGCAACTCGGTCGGCGTCGTGCTCTCCGGCGGCGGCGCCCGCGCCTTCTCGCACATCGGCGTGCTCGAGGAGCTGAGCGCGGCGGGGATCGCGATCGACCGCGTCGGCGGCGTCAGCATGGGCGCCTTCGTCGGCGCCCTGTTCGCGATGGGGATGGACGCGGAGGAGATCGACGCCCGCTGCTACGAGGAGTGGGTGCGCCGGCGGCCGCTCGGCGACTACACGCTGCCGCGCCACTCGCTGATCCGCGGCGAGCGCAGCCGCGCGATGCTCGAGCGCAGCTTCGGCGACGTGGCGATCGAGGAGCTCGGCCGCGGCTTCTTCAGCGGCGCCACCGAGCTGCGCAGCGGCGAGCTGGTCGTCGTCCGCTCCGGGCCGCTGTGGGAAGCGGTCGGGCTGAGCTTCTGCCTACCGGTGCTGGCGCCGGTGCAGGTGCGCGGCCGGCAGCTCCTGGTCGACGGCTCGCTGGTCGACAACCTGCCGGTGGAGACGATGGCCGCGCAGGGCGAGGGCCCGGTGATCGCGGTCGACGTCAAGGCGAGCTTCGAGCGCCCGCCGGGACGGGGGGACGGCGCGGGCGGCGCGGGCGGCGCGGACGGCGAAGCGGACGGCGAGCTGCGCACGCCGAGCATGCTCGAGGCGCTGACCCGGGTGCTGCTGCTGGGCAGCGCCGACACCTCCGAGGCGGCGGGCCGCCACGCCGACTGGACGATCGCGCCGCGCAACGAGGGCGTCGGCCTGCTCGAGTTCCACCAGCTCGACCAGGCCCGCGAGGCCGGCCGCGCCGCGGCCCGCGAGGCGCTCGACCGGGCGCCCGCGAGCATCGTGGGCTGAACGGCCCACGCACGGTTGGAGAAGCGTGCTGACGACGCTAGCTTGCGGGTGATGCCCGGCAAGCGAACCCCATTCGCGCCGCTGCTGCTCGCGCTGACGGCGCTGGTCGCCCTGCCCTCCGTCGCCCCCGCGGCCGAACGCGCCTTCGTCACCAATAGCGGCGAAGGCACGATCAGCGTGATCGACGCGGCAAGCGAGGAAGTCACCGGCGAAATCGAAGTCTGCACGCAGCCGGAAGGCATCGCGATGACCCCGGACGGCAGCGCGGCCTATGTCGCCTGCCGCGAAGACAATCTCGTCTACCCGATCGACACCGCGGCGATGACGGCGGGCGCGCCGATCGAAGTCGGCGTCGGCAAGGGGCCGTGGAGCGTCGCGGTCACGCCCGACGGTCAGCGCGCCTATGTCTCCAACCTGTATGACGAAAGCGTCTCGGTGATCGACACCGAAACGAACGAACTCGCCGGCCCCGACATCGCTGTGGGTGAAAGCCCGGCCGGCCTGGCCGTCAGCCCGGACGGCTCGACGGTCTACGTGCCCAATGCCGCGGGTTTGTCGAACTCGATCTCCGTGATCGACACCGCGGCGGGTGAAGTGGGCGAAGTCGTCGAAACGATTCCCGTCGGCGCCGGCACGTCCCCGCAGGAAGTCGCCTTCGCGCCGGGCGGCGCCCAGGCTCTGGTCACGAACCGCTTCAGCGGCGACGTCCGCGTGGTCGACACGGAAAAAGAAGAAGTCGTCGGCACGCCGATCGAAGTCGGCAACCAGCCGAAGTCGATCGCGATCACCGCCGATGGCCGCGCTTTCGTCGCCAACGAAAACGACGACACCGTCTCGGAAATCGAAATCGAATCGGAAGGCGGGACCGTCCTCGATACGACCGAAGTCGGTGACTTCCCGCGCGGCATCGCGATCAGGCCCGACGGCGAACGCGGCTATGTCGTCAACTACGGCGACGGCAACGTCTCGGTTCTCGACACCTCGTCCGGAGTCTCCTCGACCGTGGTCAGCTTCGCTGGGGGCGGGCCGGGTGGCTCCGGTCCGGGTGGCGTCGGCGCCAGCGGAGTCACCTCTGCGCCGATCACGGTCGGGTCGGCGCCGGTCGGCGTCGCCTTTACGGAAGTCCCGGCGGCAGGGGAAGAAGAAGGGCCCGCGGAAGAACCGGAAGAAGAAACGCCCTCCGAAGAAGAAGGCCCCGGGGAAGAAGGAGGATCGTCCGAGGGCGGATCGTCCGAGGGCGGCGGGGCGGGGGCGAGCTCCGCCGGGTCCTCTCCGGGCGCGAGCGGCTCGGCCGGCTCCGGGGGCGCTTCCTCCGGCGGGAGCTCGGACGCCGGAACGGGTGACGGCGTGCCCCCGCCCGTGCTCGGCGAGAGCGTCAGCGTCGAGCCGGCGAAGGGCGTGGTGAAGACGAAATGCAGGGGGCAGAAACGCTTCGCGCCGCTCTCGGCGGGCGCCAGTATCCCGCTCGGCTGCTTCGTCGACACGCGCCGGGGTACGGTTGTGCTGACCTCGGCCGCCGGCGGCGGCACGCAGACGGCGAAATTCTGGAACGGCCTCTTCCGCGTCGGCCAGACGCGCGGCCGCCGCCCCTACACGACGCTGGCGCTCAGCGGCCCGCTCGGCTGCGGCGGCAAGCGCCGCAACAGCCGCCGCCACGGCTCGCGGCGAGGTTCGCGCCACGGCTCGCGGCGAGGTTCGCGGCGCGGCGCCGGACACCGCGCCCAGACCTCGCGCCGCCGCCACAAGAAGGGCCGCCACGGCGGCGGCCGCAGCCTCTGGGGCAGCGGCAAGGGCCGCTTCCGCACCAAGGGCCGCTACGGCTCGGCGAGCGTGCGCGGCACGATCTGGCTGGTCGCCGACCGCTGTGACAACTCGACCCTGTTCAGGGTCCGCCGCGGCGTGGTCCGCGTCCACGACGACGCGCGCGGTCGCAACCTCAACCTGAGGGCCGGCCGCAGCTACGTCGCGCGTCCGGGGCACGCCGGGCGCCACCGGCGCTGAGCGGATGGGCGCTCGCCGGCGGCGCCTCGCCTTCCTCGCCGTCGGCGTCCTCGCCGCCGCCGTCGGCATCCTCGCCTACGCCGCCGGGCTGCTGCAGGGCCCCGAGCTGGAAAGCGTCGACGCCCGCTTCGCGGTGCGCGGCACGCGCGCCCCATCCGACCGGGTTGCCGTGGTCGAGGTCGACGACGTCAGCTTCGGCGACCTGCAGAGGCAGTGGCCCTTCCCGCGCTCGCTGCACGCGCGGGCGATCGACCGGCTGCGCGAAGCGGGGGCGGCGGCGATCGCCTACGACGTGCAGTTCACCGAGCCGACGACGCCGCGCCAGGACAACGCGCTGATCGAGTCGGTCGCGCGGACCGACAACGTGATCCTGGCGACGACCGAGGTCGACGCGAACGGGCACGGCAACGTCTTCGGCGGCGGACGCGTGCTGCGCGAAATCGGCGCCGAGGCGGGCAACTCGATCGTCCAGCAGGACTCCGACGGGACGATCCGGCGCCTCTCGCGCCAGATCCAGGGCCTGGACGGCTTTGCCGTTCGCGCCGCGGAAGCCGTCGGCGCCGACCCTCCCGGCGAGGCGCGTCCCTGGATCGACTACGCGGGGCCGCCCGGCACGATCCCCTCGATCTCCTTCTCCAGGCTGGTCAGGGGGAAGTTCGATCCCAATCTCGTCAAGGGCAGGGTCGTCGTCGTCGGCGCCTCGGCGCCGACGCTGGGCGACGTCCACGCGACGCCGACCGGGTCCGGGCTGATGCCGGGGCCCGAGATTCAGGCGAACGCGATCGCCACCGTGCTCGACGGCCTGCCGCTGCGCTCGCCTCCGCCCGCCGTCGACCTGGCGCTGATCGCGCTGCTCGCCGCCGTCGGCCCGCTCGCCGGGTTCGCGCTGCGGCCCGCGCTCGCCTTCGGCGCCGCCCTGGCGGCCGCCGCGGCCTACCTGCTCGCGCTGCAGCTCGCCTTCGACTCCGGGCTGATCCTGCCCGTCGCCTACCCCTTGCTGGCGCTCGCGGTCGGCGCCGTCGGCACGCTCGGCCTCCACTACCTGCTGGCCGCCTTCGAGCGCCAGCGCGTGCGCTTCACCTTCGAGCGCTTCGTGCCGGAGAACGTGGTCGAGGAAGTGCTCGCGCACGGTGAGGGGGAGCTGCGGCTGGGGGGCGTGCGGCGCGAGGCGACGCTGCTGTTCAGCGACCTGCGCGGCTTCACCACCTACTCGGAGACGCGACCGCCCGAAGAGGTGGTCCAGGTGCTGAACCGCTACCTGGGCGAGATGACCGACGCGATCATGGACCACGGCGGCACCCTCGTCTCCTACATGGGCGACGGGATCATGGCCGTCTTCGGGGCGCCGATCGAGCAGCCCGACCACGCCGACCGGGCGATCGCGGCGGCCCGCGAGATGCTCGAGCGGCGGCTGCCCGCCTTCTGCGAGTGGATGCGCGAGGCCGGCCACGGCGAGGGCTTCGACATGGGCATCGGCCTCAACAGCGGCGAGGTGATGTCGGGGCAGGTCGGCTCCCAGCGGCGCACCGAATACACGACGATCGGCGACACGACCAACACCGCGGCGCGGCTGGAGGGGATGTCGAAAGGCACCGAGCACCAGATCCTGATCGCCGACAGCACGCGCCTCGCCCGCGCGGACGGCAGCGAGGAGCTGATCGCGGTCGGCGAGATGGAGGTGCGGGGCCGCGAGGAGCCGATCCGCGTCTGGTCGATCGCGATCGAGGCGGGGAGGGCGGGAGTCGCCTCGACGAGTGCCTAAATCCGCCTTCGGCGGATTGATGATGTGCCGCTTCGCGGCCCAGGATCACCCGCCAGGAGCCGCTTCGCGAGGCATCTGAGAGGCGACCCCCGCGCTCCTGTGCTCGGCGAGGTAAACACCCCGCCGCGCATTCGAGGGCGACTTCCACTGCCCTCAATCGGCGCGGTAGCTCCCCGGGCGTTCCTGGCGGTGTTCACCAGCGGGAGGTGACCACCTTCTTACGGGTGTAGAAGCTCACCGCGTCGGTGCCGTTGGCGTGCAGGTCGCCGTCGATCGAGTCCTTCCAGCCGGAGAAGGGGAACCAGGCGACGGGGGCGGGGACGCCGACGTTGACGCCGAGCATGCCGGCCTGGACCTCGTGGCGGTAGCGGCGGGCCGCGGCGCCGGAGCGGGTGAAGATCGCGCCGGCGTTGCCGTAGCGGGAGCCGTTGACGAAATCGAGGGCTTGCTCGAGGCCGTCCACCTCGACGATGGTGAGCAGCGGGCCGAAGAGCTCCTCGCGGGCGAGCTCGCACTCGGGGTCGTCGGCGACGGCGATCGTCGGGCCGAGCAGGGTTCCCGCGGGGCCGGGGTCGCCGCGGCCGTCGAGCAGCAGCTCGGCGCCGGGAGCGCGACCGTCCCCGCCCTCGCCGGCGAGCCCCGCTGCCCGATCCTCCTCGTCGCCGCGGGCGCTCCCCACGGCGAGGCTGCTCGTCGTGGCTCGCTCAATAGCTTCGGCCACCCTGTCCCGCGCCGCCGCCGAGACCATCGGGCAGACGTCCGTGCCCTCGTCTCCGCCGGCACCCACCCGCAGATCCGAAGCCGCCGCGACGAGCGCGTCCCTCACGTCGCGCCGCCGCGCCTCGCCGCCGACGACCACGCACACCGAACCCGCCAGGCACCGCTGGCCCGCCGCGCCGAAGGCCGAGCCCATGATCGCCGGGACCGCCTGGGCGAGGTCGGCGTCGGGCATCACGACGAGCGAGTTCTTCGCGCCGCCGAGCGCCTGGACGCGCTTGCCCGTCCGCACCGCGCCTTCGGCGACGATCCGCGCGGTCTCGGCGCGGCCGACGAAGGAGACCGCGTCGATGCCGGGGTCGGCGAGGATCGCCTCGACCGCGTCGCGGCCGCCGTGCACGAGGTTGACGACGCCGGGCGGGATCTCCGCGACCGCGTCGACGATCTCCATGATCAGCGCCGCCGGGCGCGGGTCCTGCTCGGAGGGCTTGAGGACGAAGGAGTTGCCGCAGGCGATCGCGTAGGGGAGGAACCAGAGCGGGATCATCGCCGGGAAGTTGAACGGCATGATGGCGGCGACGACGCCGACCGGCTGGCGCACCATCTCCACGTCCACGCCCGCCGCGACTCCCTCCAGGCTCCCGCCCTTCAGCAGGTGCGGCACGGCCGCGGCCGACTCCACCGACTCGATCCCCCGCCCGACCTCCCCGTCCGCGTCGGCCAGGGTCTTCCCCATGTCAGCGGTGACCAGCGCCGTCAACTCGGCGCGCCGCGCTTCCAACCCCTCTCGCAACCCCAGCACCGCCCGAGCCCGCCGCAACGGCCCCATATCCCGCCACTCCGCCTGAGCCTCCCGAGCCGCCCCCACAGCTTCCCCGACCTCCCGAGCCCCGCAGAGCGGAACGCGCGCCGCCACCATCCCGCTGACCGGATCCAGATCCTCAAGCTCCTCCACCCCCGGGCGCGGCTCGCGCCAACTCCCACCGATGTAGTTCCGCAGCGTCAGGTCACTCACCGTTCGCTCCTTGTTTCGGATAGCGAAACGAATGGCGAACGGACCTTGTGAAGGACGGGAGTTGAACCCAGAGGGGTGGGGAGTTGACCGCGGCCCTAGGCCGCCGCGAATCGAGCCGACCACAGGGGCGGTGGGGGTCGCCTCGACGATGCCTCGCGAAGCGGCGCCCCGGCGGGCTATCCGGGGCCGCGAAGCGGCACCAAATTAATCCGCCGAAGGCGGATTTAGGCACTCGGCGAGGCGACCCCCACCGCCCCGGTCGAGTACGCACTCGGCGAAGTGACTCCCGCCCTCCCGGCCCTCGGCGAGGCGACCCCCACTGCCCCGATCGCCAGGGCACTCGGCGAGGCGACCCCTGTCGTCCCAGCACTCGACGAAGTGACCCCCGCCGCCCTCCCGTCCCTTTGCCCGTCACGCCGCCTCCGCCGCCCCGACCGCGACCGGCGGCATCGCCTCCTGCTCGGGCCGCACCTCGCTCATCCTCTCGGCCCGCCGCTGCTGCCAGACCGTCGCCCCCATCGCCAGCACGGTGACGCCGAAGAGGATCGTCGCGATCACGTTCACCTCGACCGGGATGCCGCGCTGCGCCGCCCCGTATATGTAGAGCGGGAAGGTCACCGTCGTCCCCGAGTTGAAGTTGGAGATCACGAAGTCGTCGATCGAGAGGGCGAAGGCGAGCAGGGCGCCGCCGAGGATGCCGGGCATGATCAGCGGCAGCGTCACCAGCCGGAAGGTCTCGAACGAGTTGGCGCCGAGGTCGCGTGCCGCCTCCTCGAGGTTGCGGTCGAAGCCGATCAGCCGCGAGCGCACGACGACGACGACGAAGCTGATGCAGAACATCACGTGCGCGATCAGCAGCGTCTGGAAGCCGAGCCCCGGCGTGCCGAGGATGATGAAGAAGGAGAGCAGCGAGGCACCCATGACGATCTCCGGCGTCGCCATCGGCACGACGATCAACAGGTTCGCCGCGCGCCGCCCGTGGAACCGGTGGCGCACCAGGGCGATCGCCATCAGCGTCCCGATCGCGGTCGAGATCACCGTCGCCAGCAGCGCCAGCTTGAGGCTGGTCAGCAGGGCGCTGTTCAGTTCCGGGATGCCGAAGGCGTTGCCCCAGTGCGAGAGCGTGAAGCCGACCCAGGTGAAGTTGTACTTGCCGGCCGGGTCGTTGAAGGAGAAGACGAGGATCACCGCGATCGGGATCAGCATGTAGACGACGACCAGGCCGGCGACGATGTTCACCGCGTGCTCGCGCAGCCAGCGCACCGCCGCCCTCACGGCGAATCCTTCCGCTGTGAGTTATGCCTCCATAAGAGGGAAAAGTAACTGTGGAACCTCACCGCGCCTCCTCGCCCATCAGCGACTCCGATCCGGCGAAGCGGATGTAGATCAGCACGACGACCATGATCAGCGCCATCAGCACGAACGACAGCGCTGCCGCCGCCGGGTAGTCGAGCTGCGTCTTGTACAGCGACTGGATCACGTTGCCGATCATCTGGTTGCCGGCGCTGCCGAGGAACTGCGCGTTGACGTAGTCGCCGGTCGCGGGGATGAAGGTGAGCAGCGTGCCGGCGACGATCCCCGGCGCCGAGAGCGGCAGCGTCACCCGCAGGAAGGCCGACCGCGAGGACGCGTAGAGGTCCTTCGCCGCCTCGATCAGCCGCTCGTCGATCTGCTCGAGGCTGGCGTAGATCGGCAGCACCATGAAGGGCAGGAAGTTGTAGACCAGCCCGGCGATCACGGCGCTGCCGGTGGCCAGCACGTGGCCGTTCTCGGGCACCAGGCCGAGGAAGCGCAGCGCGTCGACCACCGGGCTCTGGTCGGAGAGGATCGTCTCCCAGGCGAGCGTGCGGATCAGGTAGGTGGTGAAGAACGGCGCGACCACGGCGAACAGCAGCGCGTTGCGCCAGCGCCCCGCGCGGAAGGCGATCGTGTAGGCGAGCGGGTAGGCGACGAGCAGGCAGATCGCCGTCGCCAGCCCCGAGTAGAGGAAGGAGCGCGCGAACTGCGTGTCGTACAGCGAGAGCGCGTCGGAGTAGTTGCCCCAGTTCCAGCTGAAGCCGAGGCTGCCGACGACGCCCGACTCGAGCGAGAGGTACCCCATGTAGAAGAGGGGCACGACGAAGAAGAGCAGCAGCCAGACCGTCCCCGGCCCGAGCAGGAAGTAGGGGACGATCCGCCTGCGCTCCGCCATCACTCGCTCACCGCGTTCGCGCTCCCGGCCCTCAGCCGTTCAGCACGGCGTTCCAGGCCCGCGTCACGGGCTGTTCCTCTTCCTCGCTCAGCTGCGCCTGGGTGAAGCACTTCTTGGTGAATTCGGCGCTGGGGAAGATCAGCTCGCTTTCCGCCAGTTCCGGTTCCGTCCTTTCGAAGATCGGCTTCACGCCTTCGACCGGCGTCACGTAGTTGACGTATTCGGCGATCTTCGCCTGGTTCTGCGGCACGTAGACGTAGTTCATCCAGGCCTCGGCGGCGGTCGGGTTCGGCGCGCCGACCGGGATCACCATGTTGTCCGACCACAGCGAGCAGCCCTGCGTCGGCATGCGGAATTCGATGTTCGGGTTGTCGGCCTGCAGCTGCACCGCGTCGCCCGACCAGCCGATCACCGCGACCGCGTCGCCGCTGGTCAGGTCGCGCGCGTAGTCGTTGCCGGTGAAGCGGCGGATCTGCCCCGAATCGACCGCGCCCTTGACTTTTTCGATCGCCTTCATCCAGTCCGCTTCGGTCGCTTCTTCGGGGTCGATCCCGAGGCAGGTCATCACCAGCGGCACGGTTTCGCGCAATTCGCTGAGGAAGTCGACCTTGCCCTTGTACCTGGGGTCGAAGAGGTCGCAGATCGAGCGCACTTCCGGCGCCAGGTCGGTGCGCACGATCAGCCCGCCCATGCCGCTCTGCCAGGGCACGCTGAATTCGCGTTCGGGGTCGAAGCCCGGGTGCCGCAGCGAGGGCACGAGGTTCTTCTCGACGTTGGGGATGCCCGACTTGTCGAGCGTCTGCAGGTACCCGAGGTCGTGCATCTTCTTCGCCATCCAGTCGGTGACGACGAAGACGCTGCGGCCGCCCGATTCGCCCTGTTCGAGCAGCGGCTGCATCTTGCCGAAGAATTCGGCGTTGTCGTTCACGTCTTCGATGTACTTGACGTCGATCCCGGTCGCCTTTTCGAATTCGGCGACGGTGCCTTCCTTGCCGGGGTCGATGTACAGCGGCCAGTTGGAGATCGTCAGCTTGCCCGACGGTTCGCCTTCCAGCTTCACCGCCCCGCCTTCGCCACCGCCGCCGCTGCCGCAGGCGGCGAGGCCCACGGCAAGCGCCAGCGCCGCCACCGCCGCGGCCAGCGCCGGCAGCGCCCCGCGACCCATCGCTCTGCCTCTACCCATCCGACTCACCCTCTCCTGGTTTGACCTCTTGCCCTTGCAAGCTCTCGCGCACCACGTGCATGTGCTCCGGCTCCCAGCTCAGCGCCACGCGGGCGCCGCCGCCGGGCAGCGCTTGGCGCTGCTCCTCGTCGGCGTTGGGGACGAGCACGGTCATCCGCACCCCGTCCCCCAGGTCGACCGCGATCTGCGTCGAGGTGCCGAGGTAGAGCGAGGATTCCACCGTCCCCTCGACCCGGGGCCGCCCGTTCGACGTCGCCGTTCCCGACCTTCCCCCCGCCCTGGTGTGGGAAGGGTCGGGAACGCCGCTCGCTGCCAGCGCCTCCACCCGCAGCTTCTCCGGTCGCACGACCGCGTAGCAGCGCTCGCCGGCGGCCAGCCCGTCGGCGGCGGCGCGCACCGTCGGCCCGTGCTCCAGCGTCACCTCGCCGCCCCCGCCGACCGTCGCCGGCATCAGGTTGGAGACGCCGATGAAGCCGGCGACGAAGGTCGTCGCCGGGCGCTCGTAGACGTCCTCCGGGACGCCGACCTGCTCGACCCGGCCGCGGTTCATCACCGCGATCCGGTCGCTCATCGTCAGCGCCTCCTCCTGGTCGTGGGTGACGTAGACGAAGGTGATCCCGACCTCGCGCTGGATCCGCTTCAGCTCGACCTGCAGGCCCTTGCGCAGCTTCAGGTCGAGCGCCCCGAGCGGCTCGTCGAGCAGCAGCACCTTCGGCAGGTTGACCAGCGCCCGCGCCAGCGCCACCCGCTGCTGCATGCCGCCGGAGAGCTGCGAGGGCCGCCGGTTCGCCTCCGCCGCCAGCCCGACCCGCTCCAGCTCCGCCCGCACGCGCTCGGCGATCTCCGCCTTCGCGACCCGCTTGCGCTTCAGCCCGAAGCCGACGTTGTCGCGCACGCTCAGGTGGGGGAAGAGGGCGTAGCTCTGGAAGACCGTGTTGGTCGGGCGCCGGTGCGGCGGCTCCTCCGCCACGTCGACCCCCTCGATCCGGATCTCGCCGGTGCTCGGCCGCTCGAAGCCGGCGACCATCCGCAGCGTCGTCGTCTTGCCGCAGCCGCTCGGCCCGAGGAAGGTGAAGAACTCGCCCCGCGCCAGCTCCAGGTTGAGGTCGTCGACGGCCGTCAGCTCGCCGAAGCGCTTGCTCACATCCCTCAACTCGACGCTATGGACAACGTCGCCCACTTGACAGACGGTACCCGATGCGTGCGCGAATCTCGTTGTACGGGTTGTATATAGAGGAGCGGTTCGCTTACTCCTTTGGACACTTGAATGCGAGGGCAAAGCGAGCTAGCTTTGTCCAGAACGTCGTAGGACGAGAGGAGATACGCATGGCCGTCGCGTCGCAATCCACCGGGGCCGTCGAGACCGGGCTCCAGGAGCTGGCCCTGCGGCACCTCTGGATGCACTTCTCGCGCATGGGCGCCTACGGGCCCGACCACGAGATCCCCATCATCACCCGCGGCGACGGCTGCTACGTCTACGACGAGCACGGCAACCGCTACCTCGACGGCCTCTCGGCGCTCTTCTGCGTCAACGCCGGCCACGGCCGCGCGGAGCTCGGCGAGGCGGCGGCGCGCCAGGTCTCCGAGCTCGACTTCTACACGCTGTGGAGCTACGCCCACCCGCGCGCGATCGAGCTCGCCGCGCGGATCGCCGCGCTCGCCCCCGGCGACCTCAACCGCGTCTTCTTCACCTCCGGCGGCTCGGAGGCGGTCGAGTCGGCGCTGAAGCTGGCGCGCAACTACCACCGCGCGCTCGGCAAAGGCCAGAAGCACAAGGTGATCGCGCGTGAGATCGCCTACCACGGCACCTCGCTCGGCGCCCTCTCGGCCACCGGGATCACCGAGCTGCGCTCGCAGTTCGAGCCGCTGACGCCCGGCGGCTGCCACGTGCCCAACACCAACGTCTACCGCTGGCCGGTCGATCGCCACCCGCTCTGGGCGGCGGACGCGATCGAGGAGCGGATCGAGTTCGAGGGGCCGGAGACCGTCGCCGCGGTGATCGTCGAGCCGGTGCAGAACGCCGGCGGCTGCTTCGTCCCGCCCGACGGCTACTTCCAGCGGGTGCGCGAGATCTGCGACCGCCACGACGTGCTGATGATCTCCGACGAGGTGATCTGCGCCTGGGGCCGGCTCGGCCATTACTTCGGCTGCGAACGCTTCGGCTACGTGCCCGACATCGTCACCGTCGCCAAGGCGCTGACCTCCGCCTACGCGCCGATGGGCGCGGTGATCGCCGACGACCGCGTCGCCGAGCCCTTCATGCGGGGCGACGCCTCGTTCGCCCACGGCTTCACCTTCGCCGGCCACCCGGTCGCGGCGGCGGTCGCCTCGGCCAACCTCGACGTGTACGAGCGCGAGGACCTCTGCGGCCACGTGCTTGCCAAGGAGGGCGAGTTCCGGGCGCTGCTGGAGACCCTGCACGACCTGCCGATCGTCGGCGACGTGCGCGGCGCCGGCTTCTTCCAGGCGATCGAGCTGGTCAAGGACAAGGAGACGAAGGAGACCTTCGAGGGCGAGGAGGCCGAGGAGCTGCTGCGCGGCTACCTCTCCGGCGAGCTCTACAGGCGCGGGCTGATCTGCCGCGCCGACGACCGCGGCGACCCCGTGATCCAGCTGGCGCCGCCGCTGATCGCCGACACGGAGCAGTTCGAGGAAATCCACGACGTGCTGCGCGGGGTACTGACGGACGCCTGGGAGCGCGTCCGCAGGTAGGAGCGCCGGTGCTCACGGTTCAGAGCCTGCTCGACGAGGTCGGCCTCGACCTGATGGCGGGCGCCGAGGCGGCCGAGGCGCCGCTGCGCTGGATCCACATCTCCGAGCTCGAGGACCCGACGCCGTGGCTTTCCGGCGGCGAGCTGATGCTGACCACCGGCATCCCGCTCGACAGCGCCGCCAAGCAGCGCGCCTACATCCGCCAGCTCGCCGAGCACAACCTCGCCGGGCTCGGCTTCGGCGTCGGCTTCAGCCACAAGAAGCTGCCGAAAGCGCTGCTCGAGGAGGCGCGCAAGCGCGACTTCCCGCTCTTCGAAGTCCCCTACTCGACCCCGTTCATCGCGATCACCGAGAAGGCCTTCGCCAAACTGGTCAACGAGCAGTACGAGGTGCTGCAGCGGGGGATCGCCGTGCAGCGGCGGCTCGAGCGCCTGGTGCTCGAAGAGCGCGGCCTGGAGGAGATCGTGGCGACGATCGCCTCCGCCGTCGGCGGCACCGTGGCGATCCTCAACAGCCGCGGTGAGCGGCTCGCCGGGCGCGGCTTCCGCCGCCAGCTCTCCGCCGAGGCGGTCAACGCGATCCGCGACGAAGCGCTCGCCCACACCGCCGACGGCCACCCCTTCGTGCCCACCCACCCCTCCGTGGCGGGCCGGGCGCTGGCCCACCCGGTGATCTCGCCGGGCGGCGGCCCGCCGCAGGCCTGGGTCGTGATGGTCCGCGACTCCGGCGGGCTCGGCGACTTCGAGCGGCTGATCCTGCAGCAGGCGGTCGCCGTCGTCGCGCTCGAGCTGATGCGCCGCCGCGTCGCCCGCGAGACCGAGCGCCGGCTCGCCGGCGACGTGCTGGCGGGCGCGCTCGGCGGGCGCCTCGACCCGAGCGAGCTGCGCCGCCGGCTCGAGCCCTTCGGGATCGGCGACGAGGCCGCGGTGCTGGTCTTCGACCTCGACGACCCGGCGGCGGCCGAGCCGGCGCTCGAGCGGGCGCTCGCCGCCGACGCCTGCCCGGCGGTCGTCGCGCCGCACGCCAGCGGCACGCGCGAGCTGCTCTGCGCCGTGGTGGACGCGGCCGACCGCGACCCGGTCGACCTCGCCGCCGAAGCGCGCAAGGCGCTGATCAAGGAGCGCGGCGCGGTGCGCGCCGCCGCCAGCCGGCCGGCGCCGCCGGAGGAGCTGCGCCACTCCTTCCACGAGGCCCGCTGCGCGCTCGAGGCGACCGCCTTCAGCGAGAACGGCAGCGCCCCCGACGTCGCCTCCTGGCGCGACCTCGGCGCCTTCACCCTGCTGCTCTCGATCCAGGACGACGAGGCGCTGCGGCTCTACTGCGACAGCGTCCTCGGCCCGATCGAGGCCGGCGACGAGGAGTACGGCGGCGAGCTGCTGCGCTCGCTGGAGGCCTTCATCGAGCAGAACGGGCAGTGGGAGCGCGCCGCGCGCGAGGTCTACTGCCACCGCCACACCCTGCGCTACCGCATGCGCAAGGTCGAGGAGCTGACCGGCCGCGACCTCTCCCGCGCCCACGACCGGATCGAGTTCTGGCTCGCACTCCGCGCCCGGGAGCTGGTCGGCCAATGACCCCGCCGTCGAGGCTTTATTCGCATAGCGGTGAAAACCTCTACGGCGGTGGAGGGGGACGGACCCCGCCGTCGAGGTTATGCACGCATAGCGGTAACAACCTCTACGGCGCCGGGGGCGATTGGGCGGGACGGACCCCGCCGTCGAGGCTTTATTCGCATAGCGGTGAAAACCTCTACGGCGGTGGAGGGGGACGGACCCCGCCGTCGAGGTTATGCACGCATAGCGGTAACAACCTCTACGGCGCCGGGGGCGATTGGGCGGGACGGACCTCGCCGTCGAGGTTTTGTTCGCTATCCGGAGGAAACCTCTACGGCGGTTGGGGGGAGGCGGGGACGGGACGATGATCGTCGGCGTCCCGCGCGAGATCAAGCCCGACGAGTACCGGGTCGCGGTCACGCCCGCCGGGGTGCGCGAGATGAGCGAGCGCGGACACGAGGTCGTGGTCGAGGCCGGGGCGGGGGAGGGCAGCGCGATCGCCGACGCCGAGTACGAGTCGCAGGGCGCCCGCGTCGCGCCCGACGCGGCGGCCGTGTTCGGCGCCGCGGAGATGGTCCTCAAGGTGAAGGAGCCGCAGCCGGCCGAGATCGAGATGCTGCGGCCGGGACAGCTGCTGTTCACCTACCTGCACCTCGCGCCCGACCCCGAGCTGGCGCGCGGGCTCTGCGGCTCCGGCGCCGTCTGCGTCGCCTACGAGACGGTCGAGGACGCGCGCGGCCGGCTGCCGCTGCTGGCGCCGATGAGCGAGATCGCCGGCAAGATCGCCACCCAGGCCGGCGCCTTCATGCTGGAGAAGCCGCTCGGCGGGCGCGGCATCCTGCTCGGCGGCGTGCCCGGCGTCGCGGCCGCCAACGTGATCGTGATCGGCGGCGGCGTGGTCGGCATGAACGCCGCCTTCGTCGCGATCGGCATGGGCGCCGACGTCTTCGTCTACGACCGCTCCGTCGACCGCCTGCGCGAGCTCGACGTCGCCTTCTCCGGCGCCTGCTCGACCGTCTACTCGACCACGCTGGCGATCGAGGAGATGCTGCCGCGCGCCGACCTGGTGATCGGCGCCGTGCTGGTCCACGGCGCCCGCGCCCCCTACGTGGTGCGGCGCGAGCAGCTGGCGCTGATCAAGCCGGGCGCGGTGCTGGTCGACGTGGCGATCGACCAGGGCGGCTGCTTCGAGACCTCGCGGCCGACGACGCACCACGACCCGACCTTCGAAGTGGACGGGGTGACGCACTACTGCGTCGCCAACATGCCCGGCGCGGTCCCGATCACCTCGACCCACGCGCTGGCCAACGCGACCCTGCCCTACGCGATCGCGCTCGCCGACCGCGGCGTCGCCGAGGCGATTCGCCGCGACCCGGGCCTGCGCCCCGGCGTCAACGTCGCCGCCGGCCAGGTGACGCACCCGGCCGTGGCCGAGGCGGTGGGCCGGGAGTGCGTCCCGGTGGAGAAGGCTCTGTCCGCCACCCCATCCCCAACCCAATGAACCGTCCGCGTTCGTCTCTTGTCGCCCTGAGCCCGACAAACAGCGAACGCATCCGACTTGTGAACCCTGAGAGGAGGCGCTGATGAGTACCTACGCGGTGGTCAACCCGGCGACCGGCGAGACGGTCAAGGAGTATCCGGAGATCGGCGACGAGGAGCTGCGCGCTGCGATCGGGCGCGCCGACGAGGCCGCGCGGACGTGGCCCGCCTCCTCGACCGCGGCGGAGCGCGGCGCGCTCGTGCGCCGGGCCGGCGAGCTCCACGTCGAGCGCCGCCGGCAGCTGGCCGGGATCATCGTCCGCGAGATGGGCAAGCCGATCGAGCAGGCCCTGGCGGAGGTCGACTTCACGGCCGAAATCTACGATTTCTACGCCGACAGGGCCGAGGAGCTGACGGCCGACGAGCCGATCGAGCTGCTCGACGGCGAGGGCACCGCGGTCGTCCGCCGCAGCCCCTTCGGGGTGCTGCTCGGGATCATGCCCTGGAACTTCCCCTACTACCAGGTCGCCCGCTTCGCGGCGCCGAACCTGGTGATCGGCAACACGATCCTGCTCAAGCACGCGCCGCAGTGCCCGGAATCGGCCGCGGCGATGCAGGCGATCTTCAACGACGCCGGTTTTCCCGCGGGCGCCTACGAGAACATCTACGCGACCCATGAGCAGATCGAGTGGGCGCTCGCCGACCCGCGCGTGCGCGGCGTCTCGGTCACCGGCTCCGAGCGCGCCGGCGCCGCCGTCGCCGCCGCCGCCGGGCGCAACCTGAAGAAGGTCGTGCTCGAGCTCGGCGGCTCCGACCCCTTCATCCTGCTCGGCTCCGACGACGTCGACGCCGCCGCCGGGGCGGCGGCGGAAGCGCGGCTCGACAACGCCGGTCAGTCCTGCAACGCGGCCAAGCGCTTCATCGTCGTCGACGAGCTCTACGACGAGTTCCTCGAGCGCTTCCGCGAGAAGCTCGCCGCGGCGAAGCCGGGCGACCCGACCGCCGAGGACACCGAGGTCGGCCCGCTCTCCTCGGCTACCGCCGCCGAGCGGCTCGAGGACCAGGTGAGGCGGGCGGTCGAGAACGGCGCCGAGGTCGTGCTCGGCGGCGGCCGCGACGGCAACTACTTCGAGCCGACGGTGCTCGCCGGGATCGCGTCCGGCGACGACGCCTCCCAGGAAGAGTTCTTCGGGCCGGTGGCCCAGGTCTACCGGGTCGGCACCGAGGAGGAGGCGGTCGAGCTCGCCAACCGGACCCCCTTCGGCCTCGGCTCCTACGTGATGACCACCGACCCCGAGCAGGCCGAGCGGGTCGCCGACCGGATCGAAGCCGGCATGGTCTACGTCAACCTGGTCGGCGCCGACGCCCCCGAGCTCCCCTTCGGCGGCTTCAAGCGCTCCGGCTTCGGCCGCGAGCTGGGCCGCTGGGGCGCCGACGAGTTCGTCAACAAGAAGCTGATCCGCAGCGCCTGAGCCGCGCCGCCCTCGGACGGCCGCCGCGCGTTCGCTCTTTGTCGGTCTGAGCCTTACAAACCTCGACTTTCGTGACCTACGCCGCCACCGGCAGGCGTGACGGAAGGCGGGCAGGTATTTGTCGCGGTGAGGGCGCTCGCCCCGCTCCTTGGCGAAATTCCGCCCGGATCAGCTCACGACGCAGCGCG
>Ga0210085_1000191_pt1 | contig 27748 bp, 23 predicted proteins | sample China_Galinas_PW_5_FD_184866 | JGI IMG/M metagenome (GOLD analysis project Ga0210085, IMG submission 184866) | Wetland microbial communities from San Francisco Bay, California, USA, that impact long-term carbon sequestration - China_Galinas_PWC_D1... | ecosystem: Environmental > Aquatic > Marine...
ACGAAGGCCAGCCCGAACAAGAGGATGGCGCTGGAGAACGAGCCCAGGAGGAAGTACTTGATGGCGCCCTCGGTGGAAAGCCCGTCGCGCTTGGCGAAGCCGGCCAGGATGTAGCCGGGCAGCACCAGCAGCTCCAGCCCGATGAAGAGGACCAGCAGGTCCTGACCGCCGGCGATGAGCATGCCGCCACTGATGGCGAAGAGCAGGCTGACGGTGAACTCGGGCAGCGGCATCTTGCGCGGCTCGAGGTAGTCGGGCGCGAACAGCAGCGTGAGCAGGGCGATGGAGATGAAGGTGACGTCGAGCAGCGAGGTCAACAGGTCGCGCGAGTAGAGCGCCGGATCGCCGACCGTCTGCGGCCCGTCCAGCAGACCCAGGTCCCAGGGCAGCGGACCGATGAGCAGGGTCGCCACCAGCGCCACCACCAGCCCACCGACCCCGAGGGCCATGATCAGGTCGTCGCGGCGCGGCCAGAAGAGGTCCACCAACAGGATCGTGATGGCCAGCAGCACCACCAGCACGAACGGTGCCAGCGCGAGCATCTCGTTCCCGCTCATGGCAGCAGACCCGCGCTGGCGGCGGCCACGTCATCGACGCGCGCGAGGATGGCATCGATCGGCAGCGCGGTGAGGTCAAGCACGAGGAAGGGGAAGAGGCCCAGGACCACCGCCAGCAACACCAGCGGTGCCAGCGTGGCCGCTTCCATGGGCGAGACGTCCGTGAGTCTGTCGCCGAGGCCCTTGAGGAAGTCGGTGACATCACCGGTGATGATGTTCTGGATCATGTAGAGCAGGTAGACCGCGGCGAGGATGATGGTGAAGGCCGCCAGCCAGCCGACCCACGGCTCGGCGGTGACCGCACCCAGCAGGACCAGGAACTCGCCCACGAAACCGGCCAACCCGGGCAGGCCGGCCGAGGCCAGGCTGAAGAAGACCATCAGGGTCGCGAACACGGGCACCCGTTGACCCAACCCGCCCATCTTGGCGATGGTGCGGTCATGGGTGCGCTCGTAGATGACACCCACGAGGAGGAAGAGGGCGCCGGTGATGACGCCGTGGCCGACCATCTGGAACAGCGCGCCCTGGGCGCCCTGCTGGTCGAAGACGAAGATGCCCAGGGTCACGAAGCCCATGTGGCTGACAGAGGAGTACGCGATGAGGCGCTTGAGGTCCGTCTGCAGGATGGCCACGATGGCGCCGTAGATCATGCCGATGATCGAGAGCGCGATGATGATGGGGGCCAGCTGCTGGGCCGCGTCCGGGAAGAGCGGCAGGTTGAGCCGCAACAGCCCATACCCGCCAAGCTTCAGGAGCACGCCCGCGAGGATGACCGAGCCCGCCGTCGGCGCTTCCGTATGGGCGTCAGGCAGCCAGGTATGGAAGGGCCACATGGGCACCTTGATGGCGAAGGCCAGGAAGAAGCCGAGGAAGGCCCAGAACTGGAGCGTCGGATCGAAACCGGCACGGACCAGGGTGACGTAGTCGAAGGCTCCGGTCCAGTCACCCCCGTGGCTGCCCTGGTAGCTCCAGGCCAGGGCCAGGATGGCCACCAGCATGAGCAGCGAGCCCACGAGCGTGTAGATGACGAACTTGATGGTGGCGTAGATGCGGTTGGCGCCGCCCCAGATCCCGATGATGAGGTACATCGGCACGAGCACGACTTCCCAGAAGACATAGAAGAGGAAGAGATCGAGGCTCAGGAACACGCCCAGCATGCCCACCTCGAGCACGAGGAAGGAGATCATGTACTCCTTGACCCGCGTGGTGATCGGGCCGAACGAGGCCAGGATGCTGATCGAGGTCAGGAGCGTCGTGAGCAAGACCAGCACCAGGCTGATGCCATCGACCCCGACCTCATACTGGATCCCGAAGAAGGGGATCCAGTCCACGACCTGCACCAGCTGGAAGCCCGCCCGCCCGCCGTCGAAGCTGACGGCCACGAGCAGCGAGACCGCGAAGGCCACGAGCGAGGTGGCAAGGGCACCCCAGCGATGGATGTCGGTGCGGTGACTGGGGACGAAGAGCAGGATCAGCGCGCCCACGAGTGGCGTGAAGATGAGGATGGACAGCAGGTCCGGCCGGGCCAGGAAGTCGCTCATCAGCGAGCCATGAAGATGAACAGGCCAGCGATCACGATGAGGCCGATCGCGATGCCCAGGGCGTAGTTCTGCACACGCCCGGTCTGGATGTGGCGCACATCATCACCCACGCGCTGGGTCACCGCCCCCACGCCGTTGACGATGCCGTCGATGACCTTCACGTCGAACCACATCACGCCGTCAGCGACTCGCGTGCCGAAGCGATAGAAGATCAGGTGGTTGAGGTCATCGAACCACCACTTGTTGAAGGAGGCGGTGTACAGGCCGCGCGTGAGACGGTTGCGCACGGTCAGCTCGCGCACCTTGTCCAGCCGCGCGCGCAGGCCGAAGAAGCCGAACAGCCAGATGGCGATGCCGATGCCCAGGGAGGCCACCGCCACCGACACCAGGATGAGGCCGCCGTCGACGCCGATGAGCTCATAGGCATGATGGCCGAGCGCCATGATCTCGTTGGCCGGGGCGAAGATCGGCTCCAGCCAGTTGAAGATGACCGAGTCGCCGAGCGGCAGGCCGATGATCAGTCCGAGGAAGATGGTGGGGATCGCCAGCAGCAGCAGCGTTCCGGTCATCGACGGCGGCGATTCGTGGACCTTGGGCTCGACCGCCGGGTCGACGTGGCTCTCGCCGTAGAACGTCTTGCCCACCAGCCGGAACATGTAGAAGCCGGTCATGGCCGCTACGATCACGCCGATGAGGAAGATGAGGTAGTCGTTGAAGATGAACGACTCGCCGAGGATGGAGTCCTTGGAGAAGAAGCCGGCCAGCGGCGGGATGCCCGCCAGCGAGAGGGCGGCGATGAGGAAGGTCCAGTGGGTGATGGGGATCTTCTTGCGCAGGCCGCCCATCTTGTCCATGTCCTGCTCGCCGTCGACAGCGTGGATCACGGAGCCCGAGCCGAGGAAGAGCAGGCCCTTGGTGAAGCCGTGGGCCATGAGGTGGAAGATGGCCGCCACCCAGGCACCGATGCCGAGGGCCGCGAACATGTAGCCCAGCTGGCTCAACGTGGAGTAGGCCAGGACCTTCTTGATGTCACGCTGCGTCATGGCGATCGACGCCGCCAGGATGGCGGTGAAGATGCCGATGCTCGCGACCAGCAGCATCGTCTCGGGTGCCAGCGCGAAGACGGGCGAGGTGCGCGCGATGAAGTAGACGCCGGCGTTGACCATGGTGGCGGCATGGATGAGGGCAGAGACCGGGGTCGGGCCCTCCATGGCGTCAGGCAGCCAGACGTGGAAGGGGAACTGGGCCGACTTGCCGGCCGCGCCCACGAACAGCAGCAGGATGACGATGTCGATGACCCACCACTCGGTCTGTGCCCACGGTGTCAGCTCGAACGAGTCGAGCATGTTCATCGTGCCCGTGATGAGGAACACGCCCATGATGCCGACGAGGAAGCTGTGGTCGGCGACGCGGTTGACCAGGAATGCCTTCTTGGAAGCCAGGGCCGGAGCGCGTTTGGTGTACCAGAAACCGATGAGCAGGTAGGACGAGAGCCCCACCAGCTCCCAGGCGGCGAAGACCACCAGGTAGCTGTCCGCCATGACCAGCAGCAGCATGCTGAACATGAACAGGTTGAGGTAGGCGAAGAAGCGCCACTTGGAGGCGTCATGCTCCATGTAACCGATGCTGTAGATGTGCACCAGGGCGCCGATCCAGGTGACCACGATGACCATGACCGCGGTCAGGTTGTCGAAGAGGAAGCCGAAATCGACCTGCAGCTCGCCCACCGGGATCCAGGTGTAGAGCGTGAAGCCGTAGCGCACGGGCTCCTCGGAGAGCAGCGCCGAGAAGGCCAGGATCGTGGCCAGCGCCGCCGAGATGACCACGGCTGAGACGGAGATGATCCAGGGACGATGACCCATGCGCCGGCCCAGCACGCCGGTGAGCAGGAAACCGGCCATGGGCACCAGCAGCACGGCCAGCAGCAGCAACCGCTGCTCGTCGGTGGCTGCCGCCAGGGTCAGGCTCTCGCTGGCGTGCCCGCCGGCTGCTTCGGCGCTGAGGACGAGGTCCACCCGCCGCTACTCCTTCATCGACGCGTACTCATCGACGAGCGGCGTCCTGCGGTTGCGGAAGATGGCGATGACGATGCCCAGGCCGACCGTGGCCTCGCCGGCGGCGAGGGCGATGACGAAGATGGCGATCGTCGAGAACTGGGCGGCCAGCTCGGCGCTGAAGGCGCCGAAGGCGATGATGGCCAGGTTCACCGCGTTGAGCATGAGCTCGATCGACATGAGCATCGCGATGGCATTGCGCTTGGCCAGGAAGCCGAAGGTGCCGATGCCGAAGAGCAGCGCAGACAGGACCAGGTAGGCCTCGAGGGACTGGCTCATACGGCCTCCTCCTCGTCGGGCACGCCGCCGGGGATGTTGGTCATGGGCATGTCGTCGTCTCGTCGGGCCAGGTAGAGCCCGCCGATGACCCCCGCCAACAGCAGCACGCCCAGGGCCAGGAACGCGAACAGGTAGTCGTCGAAGAGCGTCAGCGCGATATCGCGGGCATCGGCGACCTGTACCGTGGCGGTCGGGTCCCATTCGGTGAGCAGGATCGACAGCACCAGCAGGATGACCAAGCCGATCGCAGCCAGGGCGCCCACCCACCACTGTCGGTTGAAGACCAGCTTGGCCGGGCCTCGCTTCGACTGCGTGATCATCACCGCGAAGAGGATGAGCACCGCGATGGCGCCGATGTAGACCAGTACCTGGCTGATAGCCAGGAAGGCGCTACCCAGCAGGCCGTAGATGCCGGCCAGGGCCGCGAAGGAGAGGATGAGCCACAGAGCCGAGCGGATGATGTCCCGTCCCAGCACCACGAGCAGCGCCGCTCCGAGCAGGACCCCGGCCAGCAGCAGGAAGAGCAGGTCATCCCAGCGCCAGTCGAGGTACGGAACGGTGGCCGGTAGCTCCACTCCCTCTCTTCCCCCTCGCTACTTGTGGTGGACCGACGTCCGGCCGTTGCTTGCACCGGCCCCGTCACCGGTGGTCTGGCCACCCCCGGTCAGCCCGGGCGGCAGGACCGGCAGCTGCCGCTCGCGCGGCAGGTCGCGCCCGCCGGCCTGGGCGCGGCTGAGCCAGTCGCGCTCGCGGCGCACGTAGCTGAGCTCGGTGTCGCGCTCGATGGCCGCGATGGCGATGAGGTCGATCTGCGGCTCCGACCGGCTCTCGTGGGCCAGCTCGAAGTCGGGGCCGCAGCGCAGCGCGTCGTAGGGACAGGCGTCCACACAGATGCCACACAGGATGCAGCGCGACTCGTCCACGTCGTACTTCTCCAGCACGCGCGGTTTGGGCATCAGCGCACCCGTCGGGCAGGTCTCTGCACAGCGGCCACACGAGACGCAGGGCGTGGTGTTGAGGCTCATGTCCAGGGGCGTCGTCACGAGCGTATCGAAACCCGTGCGCATGAAGTCGTAGCACGCAGCACCGACGACTTCTCGACAGACGTTGGCGCAGCGCCCGCAGTCGATGCAGCGCGAGGGTTCGCGCAGGATGAAGGCGTGGCTGTCGTCGCGGATGTAGTCGTGGTTGTAGCCGGTGAAGCGGTTCTCGCTGACGCTGCGGAACGAGAGTCCTGTGCGCTTGGGCTCGAGCGTCTTGAGCGTGGTGCCGTACTCGATGCCCTGGCGGCGCAGGTCGCAGTAGCCGATGGCCTCGCAGGTGCACTGCAGGCATCGCGCCGACTCGCTCATGGCCTCGGCTTCGGTGTAGGGGATCTCATACTCGATGTATGAGCTGTTGCGATCCTCCGCCGGCATGGCCCGCAGACGGATCCGTGGCTGCTTGACCTCGTCGGTGTAGGGCACGATGGAGAGGAACTCGGGCTGCGGCTCGGCCAGCGTCTGGCGTGTGCGGATCTCGGCCAGGTCCTGGCCCTGGAGATAGGCGTCGATGGCGTAGCTCGCTCGACGCCCCTCGGCGATGGCCTCCACCACCGTCGCTGCGCCCGTGCGCACGTCACCTGCCCCGAAGACGCCGCGGCGTCCGGTGCCGAAGGTGACCGCATCCGCATCGAGACGGCGGCGCTGGGTCTGTGCCACGCCCTCGGCCCCGTGATCCAGCCACTCCAGCTCGGGTCCCTGCCCGATAGCCAGCAGGACGCGATCACAGTCGATGACGAACTCGGTGCCCTCCACCGGCTGCGGCCGGCGGCGACCGGAGGCATCGGGCTCGCCCAGGGCCATGCGCTGGAACTCGACGCCCGTGACCTTGCCGGCCTCGTCGGTCAGGACTCGCGTGGGCGAGGCCTGGAAGATCGCCCGCGCTCCCTCTTCGAGCATCTCGTGGACCTCGTCGGCGGCGGGCATGTCCTTCATGTCGCGGCGGTAGACCAGCGTGACCTCGGAGCAACCCTGGCGCACGGAGGTGCGCGAGCAGTCCATGGAGGTGAAGCCACCACCGATGACCACCACGCGCTTGCCGGCATGGTCGGGATAGGGTAGGCCGAGCGTGGCGATGCGCAGGTACTCAAGGCCGTCGATGACCCCGTCGGCATCCTCGCCGGGGATGCCCAGCTTGTTGGTGTCGTAGCAGCCGATGGCCACCAACACCGCGTCGTAACCCTCGTTCTGGAGGTCATCGATGGTGAAGTCGACCCCCAGCTCCACGTCCGTGACCAGCTTCACGCCCAGGTCCCACACACCCTGGTATTCGCCCTCCAGGATCCGCTCCTTGGGCAGACGGTACTCGGGGATGCCGTAGCGCAGCATGCCGCCCGGCTCGGGATCGCGCTCAAGGACGGTGACCTCGTGGCCGTTGAGCGCGAGGTAGTAGGCCGCCGACATGCCCGATGGCCCAGAGCCGATGACCGCCACCCGCTTGCCGGTGGTCGGCTGCTGGTCGAACGGCAGCGGCGCCCGCGTGCCCCCGGCCTGGGCCTTGAGCACCTGGTCACCCGCGTAGCGGTGGCTGTCGCGGATGGCGATGGCTTCCTCCACCTCGTCGCGGCGACAGTGTTCCTCGCAGGGCGCCGGGCAGACGCGTCCCAGCACCGAGGGGAAGGGGATGGTGCGCTTGAAGATGCGGGCCGATTCGGTGAAGTCGCCCTCGGTGTTGGCCTTGAGGAAACCGGGGATGTCGATGTGGCTGGGGCACTTGTTCTGGCACGGCGGCAGGCAGTAGGCGTTGTGGTCGCTGAAGATGAGCTCGAGGTTGGTCTTGCGGATCTCACGCAGGCGCGTCGTCTGCGTGCGCACGACCATGCCCTCCTCGGCCGCGCGTGAGCAGGAGATGGGCGGCGTGTCCTCGCCCTCGACCTCGACCACGCACATGCGACAGGCACCGAAGCCAGGCAGCTTGGGCTCGTAGCACAGGGTCGGGACCTCGATGCCGTGGTCACGACAGACCTCGAGGATGGTCTGGCCCTCGCGGCCGGTGTATTGCACGCCATCGATCTCGATGGTGAAGGGCGCAGCGACCTGCCGCCGCTGCGGTGATTGGGTCGTGAGCAGGTGCTCGACGGACTCGTCGGCGGGCGGCGTCTCGGCTCGGGGTGTGGTCCGAGGCAGGGTGTCGGTCATGATGAAACGGCACCAGCTAGGGGGGTGGCTTGGCACACGCCAGCGGGGCACTCCCCATGGAGGGCGTGTGCTTCGAACTCAGAGGGGAAGTATCGCATCACCGAGAGGAGCGGGTTGCCCGCACGCTGCTCCAGGCCGCAGAGCCCACTGTCGCGCACGTCCGCCGCGAGGTCGGTCAGCAGCTGCGAGTCGCCGGGGCGAGCATGGCCGCTGCAGAAGCCCGCGCCCAGCTCGGCCAGGCGGCGCGTCCCGATGCGGCAGGGAATGGTCTTGCCGCAGGCGTTGTCATTGAGGTAGCGGGTGAGGAGCGCGGCCATGTCGACCAGGCAGGTGCTTTCATCGACCGCCAGCAACGTACCCGAGCCAGCGATCGCCCCGGCCCTGCGCAGGGCCTCGTAGGTCAGCGGCGTATCGAGCTCGTCTGGCGGCAGGAAGGCACCCGTGGGGCCGCCGACGAGGACCGCCTTCAGCGTGCCCTGGACGGAACCACCCGGACCATCGAGGACCTGCCGGAGCGTCGCCCCCAGCGGCACTTCCACGACCCCGGCCTGGCGCACGGTTCCGCCCAGCTGTAGCAGGGTCGTGCCCGGTGCCTCGGCCGAGCCCAGCGAACCGAAGGCCCCGGCCCCGTGGTTCATGATCCAGGGCACGGCCGCGAGGGTCTTGACGTTGTTGACCACCGTGGGGGCACCCCACAGCCCGCTTCGTGTGGGGTAGGGCGGTCGCTGGTCGGGCTGCGCACGCTTGCCCTCCAGGGCTCGCAGCAGCACCGTCTCCTCACCGACCACGAACGATCCGGTCACCTCGCGTACCTCGATCTCGAGGCGCCGGCCGTCGTCGCCGCTGCCGATGTAGCCACGCTCCTCGGCCTCGTCGATCGCCGCTCGCAGGCGTGCGGCCGCCTGCGGCGCCGAGGACGAGACGGCGATGATCGCCTCCTCGGCCCCGATGACCCAGGCCGCGGTCGCAGTACCCTCCACGATCGCGTGGGGGTCGAGCTCCATGAGCGTGCGATCGACCTGCGCTCCGGGGTCTGCCTCGAACCCGTTGGCCACGAGGTAGCGCACCGTCCCCGGCTGGCGCACGCAGTCGCGCCACTTGGCGCCGACGGGGTAGCCGGCGCCGCCGCGTCCGAGCAGCCCGGACTCGCTGATCGTGTGCAGGGCCGTCTCCGGCGTGAGCTCTTCGACGGCCTTGCGGAAGGCGCTCCAGGCGCCGGCGGCCTCGGCCGCCTCGATGTCGGCCAGGGGGCCCTCGGCGACGCGTGCCAGCAGCACCTGCGGCCAGTCCTTCGCGCCGGGCAGGACGGCCAGGCTCATGCCACACCCCCCTGCGGCACGTTGGCGCGCAGGGCCGCGGCGATGGTGGCGGCGTTCTCTGCGCTCGATCGCGGCAGCGGTTCGCCATCGATCTCGACATACGGGCTGCCGGTGGTCGAGCCGCCGCAGGACGTGGTACCGAGGCGGACGGCGCCATCGGGGCTCACGCCGCCGACGTCCGTGCCCAGGTGCTCGCGGAAGGCGGACAGCACGCGCCCGCCGCCGAGCGCCGTACAGGTGGTGCAGCGGCAGACACGCACGACATGACCGACCGGCGGCTCGAAGTGCAGGTGCGGATAGGAGGTGGCCATGCCGTACAGCTGGGCGTAGTCGGCACCGGTCTGATGGGCGATGTGCTGGAGCGCCGCCACCGGCAGGTGCCCATACACGGCCTGGGCCTCCTCGAGCATGGCCAGGGCGTTGGCCGGCTTGTAGCGGCCGGCCGCCAGGATCTCGTCGAGCGGCGCGAGATCGATGGGCGCGAAGGCCTCGAAGCTGCGGTCGGGCACAGTCCGCCCGGAGCGGCGCAGGGCCGATTCCTCGCGACGCTCGGCGTATTGCTCTGACGCGCCCCAGTGCACGTGGTAGCGGTCGCGCGTGTCCACGCCGCCCATGTCGATGACCTCGATGGGACAGGCCATGGCGCACTGGAAGCAGGTCTCGCACTTGAGCGCGCCGGCCTCGTCGTAGAGCAGCACCAGCCGGCCGCGGTGGCGGGGGCTGATCTCGTTGACCTGCTCGGGGTAGCGCACGGTCAGGTTGGGCCGGAAGACCTGGCGGACGGCGAGGGCCATGCCCTTGAGGATGGCCAGGCCCGGGATGCGCTCGGTGTTCACGAGAGGTACTCCCTGACGAAGAGGATGGCGGCGGCGGTGATGAAGATGTTGAGCAGGGCCGCCGGCATGAGCCACTTCCAGGCGAAGTTCATCATCTGGTCGATCCGGACACGGGGATAGGTCGCGCGCATCAGCACGAACAGGGCTACGAGGGCGAAGGACTTGCCGAAGAAGACGGCGATGCCCAGCAGGGCCTCGAAGCTGAAGAAGGCCCAGATGGTGATGGCGGCTCCCAACAGCAGGTTGGCCAGCACGAAGCCGACCACGATCGACTTGAGCGCGCCCCAGCTCGACTTGATGGCCCACAGGAAGGCCGCCAGCACGAGCGTGAGGACCGGCGGCACCAGCAGCGGCAGCCCCAACAGCCACGGGCCCAGGGAGCCAAGGTCGATGTTGCCCATCTCTACCGGTGTGTTCACCCCCAGGAAGCCCAGGATGGGGTCGATGTCGATGCCGCTGTGGTAGCCGCCCAGGAACAGGGTCACGGTCAGGGCCGAGAGGATGAACACGTTCACGTACTCGGCGAAGAAGAAGAAGCCGAAACGCATGCCGCTGTACTCGGTGGCGAAGCCAGCCACCAGCTCGGAATCGGCCTCGGTGTAGTCGAAGGGCGTGCGGCCTGCTTCTGCAGTGGCCGCGATGAAGAAGATGATCAGTGCCAGTGGTTGCTGGAAGCCGTACCAGTTCCAGGCCCAGCCGGCCTGGTCTTCGACGATCTGGCCCAGGTTGAGCGTGCCTGCCAAGAGGACCACGCCGAAGGTGGCCAGGATCAGCGGCAGCTCGTAGCTGATGACCGCTGCCGCGGCCCGGATGCCGCCCAGCAGCGAGTACTTGTTGAAGCTCGACCAGCCGGCCATCATCAGGCCCACCACGCCCAGTCCGGAAGCGGCGAAGAAGTAGATCAGCCCCAGGTCCATGTAGTAGCCGGCCATGCCCGGAGCGAAGGGCACCACCAGCAGCGTCATCACCGATGCCAGGAAGGTCACCGCCGGGGCCAGGGTGAACACCGGTACGTCCACGCCGCGCGGGGTGTAGTCCTCCTTGGAGAGGACCTTGAGCCCGGCCATCAGCGAGGCCAGCGCGCCCCACGGACCGGTGCGGTCGGGACCGACGCGCAGGTTCATCTGCGCGATGATCTTGAGCTCCATGTAGATGATCACGAAGGCCGCCGGCACGGTGAACAGGAGCACACCCGTGGCCGCGGCCACGAAGCGCAGGATCTCCACGTTGGCGGTGCCCGTGTCGATGGCGAACGCCACCAGGGCGTCACCGATGCCCGTGACCCACAGCAGGAGGAAGGCCAGCGCACCGGCGACCACGACGGCCAGCAGCGCGAGCACGATCTTGCCCAGGGTCGTCACGCCGGGGGGCGCAGGGGTGGTGGCCGCGCTCACTTGTCGATCCCGCCCATGACCGGGTCGAGGCTGGCCATGATGGCCATGATGTCCGCCAGCAGGTGGCCGCGTGTCAGCGATCGCACGGCCTGCAGGTTGAAGAACGAAGGGTCGTGGATACGGAAGCGGAAGGGCTGATCCGACCCGTCGCTCACGGCGTAGGCCGCGTACTGTCCGCGCGGTGACTCGAGGGCAGCGAAGGCACGGCCCGGGGGCACCCGCAGGAGGCGCGGGAGCTTGGCCATGACCGGGCCGTCAGGCATCTGGTGCAGGACCTGGTCGATGATGCGCAGCGACTGCTTGATCTCCTCGATGTGCAACAGGTAGCGGGCGTAGGAGTCGCCGTCGGTGCGCACGGGGATGTCGAACTCGAGCTCGGGGTAGACGCTGTAGGGGTGGGCTCGGCGAACGTCGTAGGGCACGCCCGTGGCACGCAGCGGCGGTCCCGACATGCCGTAGTGCAGCGCCGTCTCGCGATCGAGCACGCCCAGGCCCTTGGTGCGGTTGACGAAGATCTCGTTCTCGTTCATCAGCGCGGCCTGGTCGTTGACGCGGACCCCGGCCCGGCTCATCCAGTCGCCCAGGCGGCTCAGGAAATCGTGACTGACATCACCGTTGACGCCGCCGATGCGCAGGTAGTTGAAGAGCAGCCGTTGTCCGGTCAGGGACGCCAGCATCTCCACGATCTCGTCGCGCTCGGCGAAGCCGTAGAGGATGGGCGTGATCCCACCCAGGTCGAGCGCCAGCCAGCCGATGAAGAGGGCGTGGCTGGCGACGCGGTTCAGCTCCCACGCCAGCACCCGGATGTACTCGGCTCGGCGCGGCACCTGCAACTCGAGGAGCCGTTCGGCGGAGAGCACCGGCAGGGCCTCACTGAACATGGAGGCCACGTACTCGAGCGGGTCCGTGTTGCTGATCGCGTGATGCCAGTCGCCGTTCTCGCAGATCTTCTCCACGCCGCGATGGAGGTAGCCCATCACCGGGTCAAGATCCACGATCTTCTCGCCGTCGATCTTGAGCACCACGCGCAGGACGCCGTGGGTGGAGGGATGCTGGGGGCCGAGGTTCACGAACATCTGGCCCTCGCTCAGATCGTAGAACTCGGCCTCGCGCTCGGTGCGCGGGGTCAGCGGGGGGATGGCATCGAAGATGGTGCCCGGCGTCTGGACCATGATCTCCGGATCGTCCAGGGAGCGGACCTGTTCGCGATCGGTCGTCACGGCGCACCCTCCCCGCTCTCGAGCGCGGCGGGGCGCACGGCGTTGCCGGCACCGACCTCCAGGCGCTCGCCGTCCGGACCGATGAGGGCGCCCGTGCCGGCACTGGTGCGGATGGCCGGGGCGGCTCGCACGTCGGCGGGCGCCACCGGGCGTTCCATGGGCCGGATGCCGGCGCCGGGCGAACGCGAGGCGTCGTCGGCGAGGGCGAAGTCCTTGCGCAGCGGGAAGGCCAGATAGTCGGGCGGCATGTAGATACGCCGCAGGTCGCGGTTGCCCTCGAACTCGATGCCGAACATGTCGTACGCCTCGCGCTCCGCCCACTCGGCGCCTGGCCAGAGGTGGACCATCGAGGGGACTCGCGGATCCTCCCGCGAGAGGCCGTCGGCGATGACCCGCACCCAGTCGCTGCAGAGCGGGCTCCAGAGGTGGTAGACGACCTGCATGGTCAGGCCCGTATCCACTCCGCAGAGGTCAGCCATCAGCTCGAAGCGCAGGTCGCCGTCGTCGCGCAGCGTGCGCATGACGTCGGACAGGTCGCGCGGCCGGACCACCAGCTCGATGGTGTCGCCCATGAGCTCCGGGGGTACCACCAGGCGTTCGCCGAGGCGGTCGTCGATCGTGTTCAGCATCCGTCCGTCCATGACCGTCGTCGCCGATCAGACCCCGTCGGGCACCGTGGGCCCGACGCGGCGGTCCTCCCACTGGCCCCGGCGTTCGAGGACGAGCTGCTGCAGCTTGAGCATGCCGTAGATGAGGCCCTCCGGTCGCGGCGGGCAACCGGGCACATAGACGTCGACGGGCATGATGCGGTCGATGCCCTCGACCGTCGCGTAGGAGCGCTTGTAGCGGCCGCCCGAGCAGGTGCAGTCACCCATGGCCACGCACCACTTGGGCTCGGGCATCTGCTCCCACAGGCGGATGAGGGGTCCGGCCATCTTGGTCGTGAGGGTACCGGCCACGATGAGCACGTCCGCCTGCCGGGGGCTGGCGCGGAAGGGGAACATGTTGAAGCGGTCCATGTCGTTGACGTCGGTGGCCGCCGACATCATCTCGATGGCGCAGCAGGCGAGGCCCGAAAGCAACGGCCAGAGGCTGTTGGCACGCACGAAGTCGAGCAGCAGGTCGGCCTTGGCCGGCACGATGTCGAGCGCTCCCCAGCGACCGTTGTCGCCCTTCTCGGCCAGCTCCAGCTCCTTGAGGTGGTCGATGGCGACCTGGTGTGTCTGGTAGGCGTCGGGATCGGCCGGGGTCCAGGTCGTGTTGGGCATGACGATCGTGCCGCCCTGCCGGGCTGTCGGGGTCACGGCACCGCCGCGGGGTCGCTTCACTTCCATGTCAACAAGCCCTTCTTGGCCGCGTACAGCACCGATAGCTCCATGATGCCCACGAAGGCGAGCATGCCCAGGAACCCACCCATGGCGATGTCATCGAAGGCCAGGGCCCACAGTGCGATGAGCACGACCTCGATGTCGAAGGCCACGAAGAGCAGCGCGTACAGATAGAACGAGAGGCCGAACCGTCCATGCGTATCACCGAAGGTGTCGATGCCCGACTCGTAGGGCAGGCCCTTGTGCTCGTCCCCCTTCTGGCGATGGGAGATGAGCCAGGCCAGGCCGATCGTCAGGAACACGAAGCTGAACCCCGCGAAGACGAAGCCGAGCACGTACCAGAGCGGAGCGGTCAATCCAGGTCCTCTACTGCCACCGATGCAAAGCCATCGCCCGCAGCCCGAAGCGGCACTTCGGAAAGGCAACGAGCGCGGGTGGATGTTACCGCAGGCGGACCCTCTGCCATGTGACACTGCGCCGATGGAGCAGTACACCCCCGCCTTCATCGGCCTTGGCGCCAACGTGGGACAGGCGCGCTCCTCCCTGGCCCGGGCGGTCTCTGCTCTCGGGGATCTGCCCGGGGCCAGCCTGGCGGGCGTGTCCCGGCTCTACCGGACGAGGCCGGTGGGGACGGTGGTCCAGGACGACTTCCTCAACGCCGTCGTCTGCCTGCGGGTTCCCGCCGGTGCCTCGCCCGCAGCGGGGGCGAGCGCGCTCCTGCTCCAGCTCAAGGGGCTGGAGCGGACGCTGGGCCGGGTCGAGCGCGAGCGGTGGGGTCCGCGAGAGATCGACCTCGACCTGCTCCTCTTCGGCGACCAGGTCGTCGAGGTCGAGCGCCCGCCGGGTGCCCACAGCCTCGATCCGACCAAGACGGGCGGCGGCTGGCTGAGCGTGCCGCACCCGGAAGCGTCGAAGCGGCTCTTCGTGCTCGCGCCCCTGGCCGACCTGGGGCCGGACCTGCGTCCGCCGGGTTGGGGGCGGACCGTGGCCGAGGCGCGGGCCGCGGCCGAGGAGGTGGAAGGTCCCGGGGCCGTGATGGTGGTCGGGGAGTGGGACGCACAGCACCGGCGCTGGCGCTCGAGCGATGACCCTGACTTGGCCCCAGGACGTGGAGAGGAGACCGCATGAGCCCGTCACGGACGTCTCCGACGCCGCCTGCGCTGGCCGACCGCGTCGAGCTCGTGCTCGAACGCTTCCCGGGGCTGGCCCGACGCAAGATATTCAGCTACCCGACCGCCGTCGCGGACGACGCGGTGCTCGCCGGCTGGATCGAGCGGGCGGTGGCCCACGCCGAGTCGCTGCCGCCCAAGCGATCCCCGCGCCGGAAGCTGGAAGGCCGGCACTCGGCCGGCTGAACGCTCAGGCGGCCCCGGCCACCTCCGCGGCCCCGGCGCTCGCATCGGGGCTGGCACTCGCATCGGGGCCGGTCCCGTCGTCTGGTGCGGGAGAGAACTCGGCCCGCAGATCGTCAGACAGCGCGGCCGCGATGTCCCGATGCTCCGCGTCCTTGACCAGGTTGTGGAGCTCCCACGGGTCAGCGACCGAGTCGTAGAGCTCCCGCTCGCCGGTCGCCCACTCGATGTAGTGCCACCGCCCGAGCGGGTGCTGGGAGGTGGTCCGGATCGCTCGGAACGCCGGTGCGTCCGCGTAGTGGCCGCTGCGCTCCTCGCGCACCAGCGTTCGATCGAGGTGATCCGTCTGCCCATCGAGCAGGGGCAGCAACGAGAGCCCGTCGGTCGTCGGCGGGCCGCCCTTGAAGGGACCCATCTGGCAACCCGCGATCTCGCAGATGGTCGGTGCCAGGTCGATATTGCTGACGACCTCGTCGATGGTCACCGGCGCCTCGCCCCAGCGAGCCGGCCAGGACATGACCAGCGGGATGGGGGTGGCGTAGGGCACACCCTTCCGTTGCGGCAGGCGGTGGATGCCCCAGGCCACGCCGTTGTCGGCGGTGAAGATGAAGAGCGTGTCGTCGAGTCGGCCACGGCGCCGCTGCTCGCGCACGAGCGCAGCCGTGGCCTCTTCCACTCCCAGCATCTCCTCGCAGTAGGTCTGCATCGGCCAGGCCGAGCGATTGAGCTTCTGGCGCTTGCGGATGAAGCGAGGCTTGCCCTTGTTGGCTTCGTTGTAGCTGGGCGGAGCCCAACCCGCGATGGAACGACAGCGCTTGGCGTTCTCGAACTTGCGAGCGGGGAGGTTGGGATCGTGCAGGTCGAAGAGGCTGGCGAAGACGAAGATGGGCTCGTCGGTCGGCGCCGCTCGCAGCCGACCGGTCAGGTTGCGCTTGGCCACGAGCGTGCTGTGGTCAGCCGCCTTCCGCCCGTAGCGCCTGATGCCCTTGTCGGGTGACCACGTGGCGTAGTCGAAGAACTTGCCGTTGTTCTCGTAGATGATGTCGAAGGCGTCCCAGCCGCGCGCGTAGCGCTTGAGCTTGTTCTGCTTGACCTGGTCGCGCAGCTTGTTGAGGTACTTGCCCGCGAAGATCGTGTGGTAGCCGGCATCCTGCAGCTCGGTGCCCAGGGTCACGCGCGGATCGAAGGGCTTGGTCACGTTCTCGGCCACGCCGGTGTTGGCGGTGTGCAGGCCGGTGAGAGTGGAGGCACGGCCGGGGCTGCACAGTGGCGTCTCGCTGATGGCGTTGCTGAACTGCACGCCGGCCTGGGCGAACATCCTCGAGAGGGTGGGCGTGCGACGCTCGGCGTCCCACAGGCGCGCATCGTGTGGGTCGACGTCGTCGAGGTAGATGACCACGATGTCGGGACGCTCGGCCGGCTGCTCCTGGGCAGACCCGGCCATGGTCAGCACCAGCAGCACGGTCAGGGCCAGCAGCAGCGACGACGTCGCGCGCGCGAACCGACCACGGCCTCGGCGCGAACCACGGCCTCGGCGCGAACCGGTGGACCCTCGGGGCGGGACGACGACTCCGACCATCTCGTGCGGGAGTATGGCCCAGCCGCTCGGTCTGTGCCCGCGAACCGGGGTGTCCTGCGGCCGGAACCGGCGCACGCGCCGAGAACCGCGGCTAGTGACGGAAGTGACGGCGTCCGGTGAAGACCATGGCCAGGTGGTGGCGGTCGGCGATCTCGATCGCCATCTCGTCGCGGACCGAGCCGCCCGGCTGGATGATGGCGCTGACCCCGCGCTCCGCGGCCAGCGCGATGGCATCACCGAAGGGGAAGTAGGCATCGGAGGCGAGCACCGCACGCGTGGCCCGGTCGGCCGCTCGATGGAGGGCGATCTCGGTGGCGGTCAGGCGGCTGGGCTGCCCGGAGCCCACGCCCACCAGCTGCGCGCCGCGGGCGACCACGACCGCCAGGCTGGTCACGTGACGAACCGCCCGCCAGGCGAACATGAGGTCGGTCAGCTCCTCGAGGGTGGGTCGCCGGCGGGTGACGACGTGGAGCTGGGAGTGGTCGATGCCCAGTGCGTCCTTGGTCTCCACCAGCAGGCCGCCCTCGATGCGGTGGAAGTCGAGTGCCGCGATGCCATAGTCGTCGAGGTCACCCGGGACACGCGCCGGTACCTTCAGCGCGGCCAGCTCGGGGCGACCCGCGAGCAGCGCGCGAGCACCTTCCGAGTAGGCCGGCGCGGCGACGGCCTCGAAGGGATTGAGCACCAGCTCCCGGGCGATGGCCTCGTCGACCTCGCGGTTGAAGGCCACCACGGCACCGTAGGCGGTCACGGGGTCGCAGGCCAGGGCTCGTCGATAGGCCTCCCGGCCCTCGTCGTGCGAGGCCAGCCCTACCGGGGTGCGTTGCTTGACGATGGCGCAAGTCGGCGCGGCGAAGTCCGACGCGATGCGGTAAGCGGCGTCGAGGTCGACGAGGTCGTTGAAGGTCGGCTCTGGGCCCTGGATGGGCTCGGCATCGGCGAGCGAGCGGGTGCGGTGCGTGGTCTCGCGATAGAAGGCACCACGTTGCTGGGGGTTCTCGCCGTACGGCAGGTCGCGCTCCTTGTGCAGGACCAGGCTCAGCTGCTCGGGGAAGCGCCCTCCGCCGATGTGCTCGAGGTAGGCCGCCACCTCGCCGTGGTAGGCGGAGATGGTGGCGAAGGCCTTGGCCGCCAGCCGCTGGCGCACCTCGGCCGAGACCGCGCCGTGCTCACGCACTTCCTCGAGCAAGAGCCCGTAGTCGTCGGGGTGGCAGATGGCGGCCACGCCGCCGAAGTTGCGCGCTGCCGCAGCCAGCAGCGAGAGGCCGCCGACATCGATCATCTCGACAGCCTCGTCGATGGCCATCACCCGGCGCCCTACCTGCGGCGCGAAGGGACGGATGGAGACGACCACGATGTCGAATGTGCCCAGGCCATGGTCGGCCAGGTCGGACAGGTCTCCGGGCACGTGGCGTCGCGCGAGGATGCCCGCATAGACCGCGGGGTGATAGGTCTTGACGGCCCCGCCGAGGAGTCCGGGATCGGCGGTCAGCTCCGCGATCGACGTGACGGCCACTCCGGCTTCGGCCAGCACCGCGAGCGTGCCGTCGGTGGCATAGACCTCGATCCCGTGGTCGGTCAGACCGCGGGCCAGATCGACGATCCCGGCGCGGTCCGCGACCGAGAGCAGGGCACGCACTCGGTCTCTCCTCCTCTGCACCGCGTGAGCAGATGGTTGGGCGAAAGTGGGCGCTCGCCGCGGGCTCTCGAGTATATCCGTGCCCTGCCGGCCCGCGGTGCGAGGCACCAGCGGTCTTGCTACTCTCGATGCCGTGAAAGCGGAAAACATCCTCGAGGCGCTGTTCCTGCCGGGCGGCTTCAGCCCCCAGAACTTCCAGGACCTCTTCTACCCCATCACCTTCGCCGCGCTCGTCTTCCTGGTGGGCACGATCGTGCTGTACAACGTCATGACCCGCCGCCTGCGGCGCCATCCGCCGCTGGTGAACCTGCACGAGTGGCTCTTCTGGACTGGCCTGGCCGTGTTCAGCCTGCTGCTGATCTACGCGATCTTCTCGTTCTACTTCGCCTTCGTGCTGGGCACGCTCGTCGTCGGCATCGGCACGATGGTGTGGATCCGCTGGTTCCGCTTCCCGCCGCTCATCAAGGCCTACAACGCGGTCCTGCGCCGAGAGCAGTACCTCTCGCAGAAGCGCTACGCCACGGCCGAGTCGACCATCCGCGCGAAGGGCAAGGGCCGACCCAAGGCCAAGCCCAAGTCCAAGAGCAAGCGCAAGCGCTGAGGCGCGGCGCCCCTCGGCGTGGAGATCCTGCGTTTCGGCCCTGGCTTCCGGCGTCGCCATCCCCTGGAGGGCGCGCACGGCGTTGCCGAGCAGCTGGTCTGGAGTGATCCCCACGCTCGGGTCACCGAGCTGGCCTTCGCGTCGCGGGCGCTGCTACCGCCGCAGACGAGCCCCGACCGCGGGCTGCTCGTGGTCGTCGCCGGCGGCGGCTGGGTGCAGGTCGGCGAAGAGCGGACCGCCATCCACCACGGCGAGGCGGTCGAGCTGCCACCGGGCGTGGCCCATGGGGCCTGGACGGACGGCAGCACCATGCGGGTGATGCTGGTGGAAGTGCCCGACTCGGCGGTGGAGGTGGATCACGCCCGACTGGCGGACGTGCCGGGGGCGAGCGCGACCACGCCGGGACGAGGCGGACTGGCCCCACGCCCGGTCCGTCCTGACGACTACGACGACAGCGAAGGAGAGCCCTGGTAGGCGGGTGGCCTACCATCCACCACGGCCGAGGACCGCGCCCAGCTGGCCCAGCACCCGGCCTGTCGCACCCCACACGCGGTAGCCGGCCACCGGGTAGGCCCCGTAGCGCAGATGCCAGCCCTCCCGCTCCTCTTCCACGAACTCGACCGGTGCGTCCGGCAGGAAGTGGCGAACCGGCACGGTCAGGATGGCTGCCGTCTCGATCGGATCGGGTGTCAGCTCCGGGGTGCGCCCGGCGATCGCCAGCACCGGCACCAGCCAGAAGCCGGATATGCGCACGTCCACGGGGTCGAGGACGCCGAGGGTGGTGACCCCGGCCGCGAGCGGGTCAAGGCCGACCTCCTCCGCCGCCTCGCGCAGGGCGGTTCCTTCCGGGAACGCGTCCGCAGGTTCGCGTTTGCCACCAGGCAAGGCCACCTGGCCGGCATGGACGTGGTCGCCCGCCGGTCGCACCTGCAGTACGAGATGGGCCTCGCCGCCCGCGTCGGGATAGAGCAGCACGAGCGCGGCAGCATCCCGCGCCGGAGCCGCGGGATCGCGTCGCACACCGACCGACAGCCGGCCCTGGCGAAGGACGTGGGCGTCGATGTCGGCGCGCGGCGGCGGGAGCGGCGAGGGCAGGTGCGCGAGGCGCTCGCGAACGAGGTCGATGTGCACCGTCGCAGCCTACGGCGTGTCGTCGAAGCCGGGGAGCACCGGCACCCGCCCGGCCCGGTCCGGGCGGGCCCAGGCGCGTACCGCGAAGCCGCCGAGATGGCGAGGGTCGAGCAGCCGGGCGACGGCCGCGCGTGCCGCGAGGTACTCCCCCGGCGCCACGTCGGCCCGGCTTCCCAGCTCGGCCAGGAGATCGCCCAGGCCGAGGCGAGCGAGGAACGGTCCCTGCGTCGTGTGGCCGACCGGCTCCAGGCCCGCTGCCGAGGCGGCCCGTTCAAGGGCACTCAGGTCCACGTGGGCGGTGATGTCGGTGTGGCCGACCGCGCTGAAGGGGTCGTCATCGACGCGGTGGCCTCGGTAGGTGAGGAGGGAGCCGGCCAGGCGCCGGGGACCGTAGAGCTCGGCGGCCTCGTGCCCATAGTCGATGACCAGCAGCACACCTCCCGGCGTGAGCTCGCGCGCGACCGAGGCCACCCAGCGGGGCGCCTCCAGGCAGATCTCGGCGCGCTGGCCCGTCCGGAGCTCCACGCCGCCGGCGACGAGATAGGCGCGCAGTTCAGGGCTGGAGGGCTCGGCGGCGACCTCGGTGAAGCGGTCGTTCTGCCAGCTGACGTAGAGCTCGTACAGCTCGTCGTCCTGGCGCACGCGGTGGACCGGCAGGGCATCGAGGAACTCGTTGGCCAGCACCAGATCGGCCGGGCCCTCGCGCCGGTCGCTGCGTTGCGGGAGGTCGGCGCGCGTCCAGCGGATCTCGCTGGCGAGGCCTTCCAGCACGTCGTCGCGCAGCGTCCCGCGGCCGCTCCCGTACTCGAGCACGCGGAACGGGCTGGACGTCGAGGCCACGGCCGCGGAGACGACCAGCCGGCCCAGGCAGCGCCCGAAGAACGGGTGGAGCTCGGGCGCAGTCAGGAAATCGCCCTCGCGGGTGGGGCGTGTCTCGCTCGTGGCGTAGTAGCCCAGCCCGGGCTCGGTCAGCGCCAGCTGCATGTAGCGGGCGAACGTGACCCGCTGGTCCGCTGCCGCGAGGATCTCGTCGCGGATGCGCGCGACGAGCCGGGGATCGCCCGCTACCGGCTCACCGGTGCCCATGGCCGGCAGCTCCCCGCGTGCCTAGTTCAGGCGCCGCTCACCATCGTCCGAGTCGGCGATGGGCGGCAGGTCCAGCAGGCTCGGCTGCAGCCCGGCACCGACTGGCTCCCCAGCCGCACCGCGGGGGTCGCGTCGATCGGACGACTCGGACACGAAGGTCTCGCCGGCCGAGCCCGTGCAGACGATGGTGCCGCTGACGGGGTCGGCGTCCGCGGTGATGGAGCTTCCGGGCTTGAACTTGCCCTCGAGCAGCGCCTTCGCCAGTGGGTTCTCCAGCAGCCGCTGGACCGCCCGCTTGAGCGGCCTGGCGCCGTAGTGCGGGTCATAGCCCTCGCGCTCGATGAGTGCCTTCGCCGCCGGCGTCAGGACCAGCTCCAGCTCGTGCTCCCGCAGACGCGCAGCGAGATCGGCCACGAGCAGGTCGACGATCGCCGAGAGGGCCGCCTCGTCGAGGCTGTGGAACATGATGATCTCGTCGATGCGGTTGAGGAACTCGGGCCGGAAGGTCGCTCGCAGGGCTTCGGTCACGGCGCCCTCGACCTGCTCCTCGGTGGTGCCCGTCGGCCGGTCAGCCGCGAGCACGCTCGAGCCGACGTTGCTGGTCATGATCAGGACGGTGTCCTTGAACGAGACCGCGTGGCCCTGGCCGTCGGTGAGCCGGCCGTCGTCGAGCACCTGCAGCAGGACGTTGAACACGTCCGGGTGTGCCTTCTCGATCTCATCGAGCAGGATCACCTGGTACGGCCGTCGTCGCACGGCTTCGGTCAGCTGGCCACCCTCCTCGTAGCCGACGTAGCCAGGGGGCGCGCCGATGAGACGGCTGACCGCGTACTTCTCCATGTACTCGCTCATGTCGATGCGGGTCATGGCGCTCTCGTCGTCGAAGAGGAACTGGGCGAGGGCCCGGGCGGTCTCGGTCTTGCCCACACCGGTGGGCCCCAGGAAGATGAACGAGCCGATCGGGCGGCGCGGATCCTTGAGCCCGGCCCGGGCCCGGCGCACCGCGTCGGAGACGGCCTCGATGGCTTCGTCCTGGCCCACGACGCGCTCGTGCAGGCGCTCCTCCATGTGGATGAGCTTGGCCTGCTCACCCTCCATCAGGCGAGTCACCGGGATGCCCGTCCACGAGGCTACGATGCGGGCGATGTCGTCCGCGTCGACCTCCTCCTTGAGCAGCCGCTGCGCGCCTTCGTCGGCGCCCAGCTTGGCCTCCTCGTCAGAGAGGCGCGCCTGCAGCTCCGGGATCACGCCATAGCGCAGCTCCGCGGCACGGCCGTAGTCGGCGTCGCGCTCGGCGGTCTCGACGTCGCGCTGCGCCGCCTCCAGCTCTTCCTTGGTCGCGCGCAGGGCGCTGATGGCACCCTTCTCCCGCTCCCACTGGCTCTTGAGCGCGCCAGCCCGCTCGGACAGGTCGGCCAGCTCGCGCTCGAGGTTCTCGAGCCGCGCCTTCGAGGCGTCGTCGGTCTCCTTCCTGAGCGCCTCGCGCTCGATCTCCAGCTGGATGCGGCGCCGCTCCAGCTCGTCGAGCTCGACCGGCATGGAGTCCATCTCCATGCGCAGGCGGCTGGCCGCCTCATCGACCAGGTCGATGGCCTTGTCCGGCAGGAAGCGGTCGGCGATGTAGCGGTTGGACAGGACCGCGGCGGCGACCATGGCCGAATCGGTGATGCGCACGCCGTGGTGAACCTCGTAGCGCTCGCGCAGGCCACGCAGGATGGAGATGGTCTCCTCCACGTTGGGCTGGTCCACGAAGACCGGCTGGAAGCGGCGCTCCAGGGCGGCGTCCTTCTCGATGTGCTTGCGGTACTCGTCGAGCGTGGTGGCGCCGATGGTGTGCAGCTCGCCGCGGGCCAGCATCGGCTTGAGCAGGTTGGAGGCATCCATGGCCCCCTCCGCGGCGCCGGCACCCACGACGGTGTGCAGCTCGTCGATGAAGAGCACGATCCGGCCGTCGGAATCCTTGATCTCCTTGAGCACGGCCTTCAGACGCTCCTCGAACTCGCCGCGGAACTTGGCGCCTGCGATGAGCGCCCCCAGGTCCAGGCCCACCACTAGCTTCTCGCGCAGGCCGTCGGGCACATCGCCGCGCACGATGCGCTGGGCCAGTCCCTCGACGATGGCGGTCTTGCCCACACCCGGCTCGCCGATGAGGACGGGGTTGTTCTTGGTCCGACGGGAGAGGACCTGGATGACGCGACGGATCTCCTCGTCGCGCCCCACCACCGGGTCGAGCTTGCCGGCACGCGCGGCAGCGGTCAGGTCGATGCCGTACTTCTCCAGCGACTGGTAGGTCCCTTCCGGGTTGGGGCCGGTCACGCGTTGGCTGCCGCGGACGGCCTCGAGCGCGCCGAGCAGGGCCTCATGGCTCGCCCCGGCCGCCTCCAGCAGGCGCTGGCTGTCGCCGCCCGCCTGGCTCGCAGCCAGCAGCAGGTGCTCCGTGGAGACGTATTCGTCGCCCAGCTTGCGAGACTCCTCCTCGGCCGCGGTGATCAGCTTGTTCATGCGCGGGTCGAGCCCCAGCTGGCCGCCCTCGATGCGCGGCCGGCGGGCGAGCGTGGCCGCCAGGTCGACGCCGATGGCGGCCGGGTCTGCGCCCAGCTGGCGCAGGGTCATGACGGGGATGCCCTCGGGATCGTCGAGGAGGGCAGCCAGCAAGTGCTCTACATCGAGCACGGGTGAATTGGCGCCGGCGGCCAGCTGCTGGGCAGCGAGGATGGCCTCCTGCGCTCTCTGGGTATAGCGATCGAGCTTCATGGGGGTTCGTGCGTCCTCTTCGTTCAGCGTGAGCGGGCCGTGGCATCGGCCCGGGGGTCGGTCTGGTCGATGTGGTCGATGAAGGCCCGCGCCTTGGCCCGTCCCTCGTCGTCGAGGTAGGTCGGCAGCACGACCTTGGTGCGCACCCGCAGGTCGCCCCGTCCGTCGGTGCCGAAACGGGGCAGTCCCTGGCCGGTGAGGCGGAACACGCGCCCGTTCTGGGTGCCAGGCGGGATGGTCAGGGCCAGCGTCTTGCCGGCCAGCGTGGTGATGGGCACCTCTGCCCCGAGCAGCGCCTCACCCAGGGTCAGCGAGAGGTCCAGGCTCAGATCGGCACCGTCGCGTGTGAACCGCGGGTGCTTGGCCACACGCACCGTGATGTAGACGTTGCCGCCGCCCGCGGCCTTGCCGGTCAGGCGGATCTTCTGGCCGTCGCGCACCCCGGGCGGGACGCGCACCTCCAGGGTCTTGTCACCGACCTGCAGATGTCGCTCGGTGCCACGCATGACCTCCTCGAGGCTGATGGTGGCGTCGGCTGTGGCGTCGGGCGGACGCGGAGGAGTCGGACGCCGCCCGCGGGGGCTGCCGGTGCCGAAGCCGGAGGGGGCGTAGCCGGCACCGCTATCACCGCCGAGTCCGCCGAACAGGGGGTCGACGTGGATACCGCCGTGACCCTGGCCTCCATCGTCCTCGCTGGCCCCGCTGGAACCTCCGCCTCCGCCGAAGAAGGTGCGGAAGAAGTCGCTGAAGCCGGAGAGGTCCTCGGCGCTGCCGCGGAACTCGAAGCGGGTGCCGCCGGGGAAACCCCCGGCCGACCCACCCGCTGCGCCACTGAAGCCGCCGAACCCGGCGAAGGGGTTGCCGCCGCCGGGGGCGCCGGAGGCACCGGCCTGCTGGTAGGCCTGCCAATTGGCGCCCAGCTGGTCGTAGGCCTTTCGCTTCTCGGGATCGGAGAGGACCTCGTTGGCCTCACTGATCTCCTTGAAGCGTTTCTCCGCGGCGGCGCTCTTGTTGACGTCCGGATGGTTCTCGCGAGCAAGGCGACGGAAGGCCTTCTTGATGTCGGCCTGCGTGGCGCCCTTGTCTACACCGAGGGTGGCGTAGTAATCGCGATAGTCCATCCGTCTCCTTGTGCGGTCAGGCCACCGCCGGTGGCTGCTCCGGTGGGAACACCGGTGCCTTGGTGGCGGTCGACCTGGTCGTCTTGGGGCCGGCCGTGGTGGGGCTCGGCTTGAGTGGCTTGGGCTTGCCGCGCAGGGCGGCGGCGAGCACCTGGTCCATGTTCTCGACCAGGACCAGCTTCATCTTCTTGCGGACCTCCTCGGGCACATCCTGCAGGTCCTTCTCGTTCTTCTTGGGCAGGATCACCACCCGCGCACCGGAGAGGTGTGCGGCGAGGATCTTGGACTTGAGGCCACCGATCGGCAGCACCCGTCCGCGCAGCGTGATCTCGCCGGTCATGGCCACGTCCTTGCGCACCGGGATGCCGGTGAGCGAGCTGACCATGGCCGTGGCCATCGTCACGCCTGCGCTGGGGCCGTCCTTGGGGATGGCACCAGCAGGCACGTGGATGTGCATGGTGTTCTTCTCGAACTCCTCGCGCGGGATGCCCAGGCGGCTCGCGTTGGCCCGCGTCCAGGACTGGCCGGCACGGGCGGACTCACGCATCACGTCGCCCAGCTGGCCGGTGAGGATGAAGTCCTCCTTGCCCTCCATACGCGTGACCTCGACGCTGACCACGTCTCCGCCGACCTCGGTCACGACCAGCCCGGTGGCGGCGCCGACCTGGTCCTCAGCCTCCAGTTCGCCGTACTCGAAGCGGTGCGGGCCGAGCAGCGCGGACAGCTTGCGATCGTTGACCACGGTCTTGCTCTTGCGGCCCTCGGCCACGGTGCGTGCGACCTTGCGCATGACGTTGGCGATCTCGCGCTCCAGGTTGCGCACGCCGGCCTCGTGCGTGTATGACTGCACCAGCGTGGTCATGGCCGCGTCGGTGATCTCGATGTTCTTCGGCTTGAGGCCGTGGTTCCGCATCTGCTTGGGTACCAGGAAGCGCCGGCCGATCTCGGCCTTCTCGCGCTGCGTGTAGCCCGGTAGCTGGATGATCTCCATGCGGTCGCGCAGGGCCATGGGGATGGGGTCGATGAGGTTGCCGGTGGCGATGAAGAGGACCTTGCTGAGGTCGAAGGGCACCTCCAGGTAGTTGTCCGCGAAGGTGCTGTTCTGCTCTGGGTCGAGCACTTCCAGCAGGGCTGAGCTGGGATCGCCCCGGAAATCCATGCCGATCTTGTCGATCTCATCGAGCATGAACACGGGATTGTTGGTGCCGCCGGTCTTGATGTTCTGGATGATGCGGCCAGGCAGGGCGCCGATGTAGGTGCGCCGATGGCCGCGGATCTCGGCCTCGTCGTGGATGCCGCCAAGGCTCATGCGCACGAACTCGCGGCCCATGGCGCGCGCCACCGACTTGCCCAGCGAGGTCTTGCCCACGCCAGGCGGGCCCACCAGGGCCAGGATGGGACTGCGGATGGTGTCCGCCAGGGAGCGGACCGAGAGGTACTCGAGGATGCGTTCCTTGACCTTCTCCAGGCCGTAGTGGTCCTCGTCGAGGACGACCGCCGCCTGCTTGATGTCGAGGTTGTCATCCGAGGACTTGTCCCAGGGCAGGGCCACGAGCCAGTCGACATAGGTGCGGATGACTCCGACCTCCGGCGAGGCGGTGGGGATCCGGCTCATGCGGTCGACTTCCTTGAGCGCCCGCTCCTTGACGTCCTCGGGCATGTTGGCCTCTTCGACCTTCTCCCGCAGCTCGTTGACCTCGGCCTGCTGGGGATCGTCCTCGCCCAGCTCCTTCTGGATGGCCTTGAGCTGCTCGCGCAGGATGTATTCGCGCTGGGTCTTGTCGAGCTCGGACTTGACCTCCGACTGGATGCGGCCCTTGAGCTCGAGGATCTCGACCTGCCGGGCGAGGAACGCGGAGACAAGCTTCAGCCGCTCGACCACGTCGAGCGTCTCGAGCAGCTCCTGCCGCTGCTCGGTGGTCATGTCCGGGCTGTAGGCCACCATGTCGGCAAGCAGGCCGGGCTCGCTGATGTTGCGCGCGGCCACGGCCGCTTCCGGTGGGACCGGTGCGCCCGACTGGACGTACTGCTCGATCTGGCCCTGGACGGTCTGGATGAGGGCCTCGACCTCGAGGTCCTCCGGCGTCTCGCCCTCGAGCACCTCGACGCGGGCGGAGATGTAGCCCGGCTCGTCCTCGAATCCGAGGAGTCGCAGGCGCTGCTGGCCCTGCACGATGGCTCGCACTGTGCCGTCCTGGGCCTGCACCACCTGGGCGATCTTGGCCAGGGTCCCGATACCGTAGAGCTCGTCGAGGCTCTCGATGTCCTCTCGCTCGGCCTGACGCTGGGTCACGAGCGCGATGAGCGAATCACCGCCCACGGCCATGTCGAGGGCCTTGACCGACTTGTCTCGGCCTACCTGCAGGGGCACGATCATCTCCGGGAAGATGACGGTCTCGCGCAGGGCCACGAGCGGCAGCACGCGCACGCCGGGCGGGAGCTTCTCGCTCGGCTCGCTCGCGGTCGCGGGTGTGCCCGTGGTGTCAGTCGGCTTCTTGCTGGCCATTCAGATCTCCTTGGCGGTCCGGTCGGGTGTCTGGTTGCCCCTCCGCGAGGCGCCGCCCGAAGCGGCATCCGGTGCGGGCTGATCGGGCTCGTCCTTGTCGGCACGCCCGACGGCTTCGGGTTCGCTGTACAGCTGCTCGAGGAGGCGCATACCGGTGCGCTCCTCGAGCTCGAATAGGACGCGGACCCCGGCCAGGTTCACGCCCAGGTTCTGGGTGAGGTGCCGGATCCACAGGATCCGGCGAAGGTCGTTCTCCGAGTAGAGACGGATGT
>Ga0210085_1000192_pt1 | contig 27678 bp, 28 predicted proteins | sample China_Galinas_PW_5_FD_184866 | JGI IMG/M metagenome (GOLD analysis project Ga0210085, IMG submission 184866) | Wetland microbial communities from San Francisco Bay, California, USA, that impact long-term carbon sequestration - China_Galinas_PWC_D1... | ecosystem: Environmental > Aquatic > Marine...
TCCGGTGGCGGTCCTCTTCGGCCCCGCCGCCGAGGGCTACGCGGTCGAGCCGGGCAGCCGCCGCTTCGCGATCGTCGCCACCCAGGTCGGCGGCGTGCCCCAGATCGCGGTCGACGAGGCGCTCTGGATGGCCGCCGCGACGGTCGAGCCCACCTGACCCATCGCGCGGTTCCCCTTTTACGCTGGGCGTAACAAAGGAACCACGGAACGACGTCGGGGGCTGATCTATCCTCTGGGCAGGGAGATGTCCGGTTTGCTTCAAGTCGAGGACCGATCCGGCCTCCGCCCCGGGGCCGACGAGCGGCTGGCGCGCGCCGAGCTGCGGCGCCAGATCGGTCGCCTGGAGGGCGAGCTGGCGGGGCTGCGCGGCGAGGCCTTCGGCCGGGTCGCGGTCGATACCGCGGTCGGCGCCGCGGTGGCCGGCCCGCGCCGGCTGGACCTCGGCGAGCTGGAGCGCCTGCGCGACGCCCTCGCCGAGCGCGTCGCCGCGACCCGGCGGACGCTCGCCGAGCGCTCCCGGGTCGAGGCCGGCAACCTCGCGCTGCTGGGCCGGATGCGCGAGTCCCCCGCCGATTACCCGTGGGTCCGGGTCAGCCGCGCCGACGTCGGCGCTCCCGGCTGCGGCCACTGGCACTCGCGCCCCCGCCTCGGCCCGATCGGGATGCTGATGGGCTGGTGGCGCGTCAAGGTCTCCTCCGGATGCCCGTTAGCCGGGCGGCTTGCGGCCGTTGAGCGATAAGCGGTCAAGCGCGCGGGGCGGGGCGAGGCCAGCCCGCCGGGTCGGCTCGCCTGAGGAGCGCCCGCCGGCGCCCTGGGGGAACGTCCCCCTCGCCGAGCTGGTGATCCTCGCCGGCATCGTCTCGCTGGTCGTCGGCGTCGTCGGCGGACACGCGACCGCGATCGGCCTCGGCGTCGCGCTCGCCGGCCTCGGCGGCCTCGAGGTGGCGATCCGCGAGCACTTCGCCGGCTACCGCTCGCACACCACGCTGCTGGCCGGCTTCGTCTTCGTCGTCGCGGTCGGGGTCGTCTACTACGTGGCCGACCAGATCCTCCTGGTCGGCCTGGCGGTCGGGGCTGTCGCCTTCGCGATCGCCTTCATCGGCCTGCGCCGCGCATTCCAGCGCGCATCCGGGGGCTACGGCTTCCGGATCGGCGGAATGCGCGGCTGAGCCCGTCCGACCGGCGCATGGCGGCGTCCTCGGTCGCTCGCGTGCAGAGCACGCCACGCTCCCTGCGTCCTTGCCCTGCTTGGTCGGATGGGCTCAGTACCGGTTCAGACGGCCACGGGGTCGCGGTGGTGACCCCGGGTGCGGGACGCGAGCTCGGTGGAGAGGAGGCTGCGCTGGCGCGACGTCAGCGTCCCCAGCTGCTTGTTCTCGCTGAGCGAGAGCGGCAGCAGGAACTTGCGGGCACGGGTCCGGCCCCACCGGCGCTGGCTGGTCAGCAGCTCGGTGATCGTCATGCTCTCGGTCTCCCACGGGCAGTCGCGGATCACGTCCGCGGCCTCGACGTCACCCCGCGCGATCGCGCGCTTCAGCTCCGCTCTGGCCAGGCGGACGAGGTTGGCTCGTTCGAGAGCGCGCATGTGCTGAGGAGCACCCTTCTTTGATGCGGTCGTCGTTGCGGGTGCCGTCGAGGCAGCGTCCACTGGACTCCTCCCTTCAAGGAATCGGTTAACTGGGAATCTCGACGGGGACCGCTGGCCATCAGGTCATGTCCTGGTCCGACCGGGTTGTCCGGCGGACCCCCCGCCCGAGTCACCGTCGAGGAGATGAAGCTATGCCGAAGGGGTGCCGGCCGTCAACCCGCAGCCGGCGCCTGGACGTCCGGTCCACCCGCTAAGAGCAACAATTTTGAAACGAGTGCCCGGGTGTCCCGATCCGGCAAAGCCTGAAACTACCCCCGAAGGGGGATGTCAAAATCCGGTTATCGCGAGATCAGGAGCGCGGAAGGTCCGGGAATTCTTCGACCGTGCGGGCGATCGTCCCCAGAGCGCCGTCGAGATGCTCGCGCTCGTGGGTGGCCATCAGGCTGGTCCGCAGCAGCGCCCCGCCCGGCGGCACGGCCGGGTGGATCGCGACGTTGGTGTAGACGCCGGCGTCGAACAGGGCCTTCCAGAGCAGCACGGCCTGCCAGTCGTCGCCGACCACGACCGGGACCACCGGGGTGGTGGCGACCGTGCCGTCGGGCAGCGTCCCGGGCTCGATCACCTTCAGCCCGAGCGCGCGCAGGCCCTCGCGCAGGTACTCGGCGTTGGCCAGCAGCCGCTCGAACAGGGCCGGGCCCTCGGCGCGGATCACGCGCAGCGCCGCCAGCGCCGCGCCCACCGCCGCCGGCACCGCCGAGGCGCTGAAGATGAAGGAGCGCGAGGAGACGCGCAGGTACTCGATCACGTCGGCCGGGCCGGCGATGAAGCCGCCGCAGGAGGCGAGGCTCTTGGAGAAGGTGCCCATCCGCAGGTCGACCGCGTCCTCGAGCCCGAAGAGCTCGGTGGCGCCGGCGCCGCGGGGGCCGAGCACGCCGGCCCCGTGCGCCTCGTCGACCATCAGCCGCGCGCCGTGCTCCTGGCAGAGCTCGACGATCCGCGGCAGGTCGCAGACGTCCCCCTCCATCGAGAAGACGCCGTCGACGACGACCAGGACGCCGCCGCCGTCCCCGGCGGCCCGCTGCAGCATCTTCTCCAGCTTGTCCATCCGGTTGTGGCGGAAGGGGCGCAGCTTGGCGCCGGAGAGCCGGCAGCCGTCGAGGATCGAGGCGTGGTCGCCGGAGTCGCAGATCACCGTGTCGGCCGGGCCGAGGATGGTGCCGATGCAGCCGAGGTTGGACTGGTAGCCGGTGGTGTAGACGATCGCGTCCTCGGTCCGCATCCACTCGGCCAGCTCGCGCTCCAGCTCCAGGTGCAGCGGCGTCGTGCCGTTGAGCAGGCGCGAGCCGGTGACCCCGGTGCCGTAGGTCTCGAGCGCGTCGCGGGCCCCCTGCCTGACCCGCTCGTCGCCGGTCAGGCCGAGGTAGTTGTTGGAGCCGAGCATGATCGTCTCCCGACCCTCCATCTCGACCACGGGGCCGGCCTGCGAGGTGAGCAGGCGGAAGTAGGGCAGGAGGTCGTGCTCGCGCGCGGCTTCGAGCTGCTCGCGCCGGTCGAAGCTGCGCGCCTTCTCGAAAACGTCGACCGGGGCCTTGGCCGTCTCGTCCATCGCCCGAGAGTGTAGGTTGCCCACCGATGGGAGGGAGCGTCACGATCCGGCCGGTGCGCAACCGGCGCGACCGGAAGCGGTTCGTCAAGGTGCCTTTTCACCTGCACCGCGACAGCCCGCAGTGGGTGCCGCCGCTGATCTTCGAGCGGATGGCGTTCCTCGATCCCGGCAAGAACCCCTACTTCGAGCACGCCGAGGCGGAGCTGCTGATCGCCGAACGCGACGGCGAGCCGGTGGGCCGGATCAGCGTCCAGGTCGACAGCCGCTGGGACGAGTTCCAGGGCGGCAGCGACGCGATGTTCGGGTTCTTCGAGACGACCGACGACGCCGAGGTCGTCCGCGCCCTCTTCGACGCCGCCTCGGAGTGGGCGGCGGCGAGGGGCCGCGAGCGGATCCTCGGCCCGATGGACTTCACCACCAACGACGAGCTGGGGATCCTGGTCGAGGGCTTCGAGCTGCGGCCGATGATCCTCGAGCCCTGGCACCCGCCCTTCTACGCGGAGCGGATCGAGGCCGAGGGCTTCGCGAAGACGATGGACGTGCTGATGTGGGAACTGGAGCTGGGCAGCCTCAAGGAGGGCGAGCGCTTCGACCCCTCGATCCACGCCGCCGCCCACAAGGCGCTGGAGGACGAAGGGATCACGATCCGCCACATGCGCAAGCGCGAGATGGCCGACGAGGTGCGCCGCTTCATGGACGTCTACAACGAGGCATGGGGCGACAACTGGGGCTTCGTCCCGATCACCGACGCCGAGGTCGAGTTCCAGGCCAAGAACCTGAAGCAGGTGCTCGACGAGGAGTGGACCTTCATCGCCGAGAAGGACGGCGAGGTGGTCGGCGCCGCCCTCACCCTGCCCGACGTCAACCAGGTGATGGCGCAGCTGAACGGCCGCCTGCTGCCGCTCGGCTGGCTCAAGTTCCTGCGCGGCAAGCGCAGGATCGACCGGCTGCGTGTGTTCGCGCTCGGGGTCAAGCACGCCTACCGCCACACCGGCGTCGCCGCCGGCCTCTACCTGCGCCACCTCGAGAACGCCTACAAGCCCGGCGCGATCGAAGGCGGCGAGATGGGCTGGATCCTCGAGACCAACGAGCCGATGAACCGGGCGATGGAAGGCATGGGCGGCGAGGTCGTCAAGCGCTACCGCCTCTACGAGCGCCCGCTCGCCGACTGAGGTCGCATTTCTGCCCGGACAGCGGTCGAAACTGCGACACCGATCTCGGTGGGAGGCCGGACGTTCCGGGGTTTCGGCCGCTTCGCGGGGGTTGCGACCACCGGTCTCGCTAGAGTCGCTGCGGTGAGTGACCTCGACGTCGATGCCGAGATCCTGGCCGAGGAGGATGCGGAGCCCCGCGACGCCACCGGGCCGGTCCGCGCCCTGCCGCTCCGCTACGAGCAGCCGTCGCTGCCGGTCCTGCGCGGCGAGGTGAGGACGGCGGCGATCGCCGCTGCCGGGGGTGTGCTGGCCGGCGCCGCCACGGTCGCGGCGGTGCGCGCCGTCAGCGCCGTCGGCGGCAAGTCCCGCGCGCCGCGCCGCCTCCGGGGGCGCCGCCGCGAACGGGTCAACGTCGTCGCCAGCCGCTCCTTCCTGGTCGACGTCCATCTGCTCGGCCGCTGAGCGCCCGGGCGCCAGGGCCGCTGGAGGAGGCGGTCCGCCCGCGCTCGCCCTGGCGGCCGGGGCGGGGCAGCGACGACCGCACGCTCGGCGTCCGCGGCGGGGTCGCCACCCGGTTCATGCACGTCGGCCCGAGCCCGGTGCTGGTGCGGGGCTGGCCGGGCGCCGACGGGCTGGTGCGGCTGCGGGCCGAGGCGGTCGACCCGGCACGGGTCTCCTACCGCGACCCGGCCGGCGCGATCGAGCCGCGCCCCGCCGGGCCGGAGCAGCTGCGCACCGCGGTCGAGCGGATGCGCTTCGCGCTCGGCGTCGACGACGACCTCGCCGATTTCCACCGGCGCTTCCGCCGCGACCCGCTGCTCGGGCCGTTGATCCGCAAGATGCCCGGCTTCCGGCCGCGGCGGCGGCCGTGGCCGTGGGAGGCGCTCGCCTCGGCGGTGGTCAAGCAGCTGATCGAGGCCGACCGCGCCGCCCGGATCGAACGCCGCATCGCCGGCCGCTGGGGGCCGCTCCTCGGCGAGGGGCCGGGCGCCCCGCGCGACGTGCCGCCGGCGGCGACGATCGCCGGCAGGGCGCCGGCCGAGCTGGCCGCGATGGACCTGGCGCCGGTGCGCGCCGCGGCGCTGCGCCGGGTCGCGCGCGAGGTCGCCGCCGGGCGCTGCCGGATCGAGGACCCCGCCGCCGACCGCCGCCTGCTGGCGCTGCCCCAGATCGGCCCCTGGACGGTGCAGTGCCTCGGCCTCCACGGGCGCGGGGAGCTGGACTCGCTGCCCGCCGGCGACCTCGCCTACATCAAGCTGGTCGGGCGGCTCGCCGGGCTCGGCAGGCGCGCCACCATCCCCGAGGTCGAGGAGTTCTACGCTCCCTTCCGGCCCTACCGCGGGCTCGCCGGCGCGCTCACCGTCGCCGGCCTCTACCGCACCGTCGCCCAGGGCCCGCCGCTGCGCTACGCGGCCTGAGGCCCGGGCTTCCGTGGAGCTGTTCGCGCACGGGGCCGAGAATCAAGAAACGCGTGGAGCCGTCGATAAGGACACGGTGCAGGACATGGGAGACACGGAGAACCCCGGCCGCGAGCTCGGCGACCTCGATCCGATGGCGCTGGGCGGGCCCGACTACCGGCGCCTGATCGAGCGCCTGCCGGTGATCATCTACAGCGCCGAGATGGGCGAGCACGGGGCCTGGCGCTACGTCAGCTCCCAGGTCGAGGAGATCCTCGGCTACACCCCCGAGGAGTTCAAGGGCGACCCGACCCTGTGGGCGAGCCTCCTGCACCCCGACGATCGCGGGCGGGCGGTCGGGGCCGAGACCGAGGCCCACCTCGGCAGCCGCCAGACGACTCCGGTCGAGTACCGGATGCGGACCCGCGACGGCGACGTGGTCTGGCTGCTCGACGAGGCGGCTCTGGAGGCCGACGAGAACGGGGTGCCGGTCTGGCACGGGGTGATCTACGACATCAGCGAGCGCAAGCGGGCCGAGGTCGAGCTGCAGCGGGCGCTGGCCCAGCAGGCGGTGGTCGCCCGGCTGGGCGAGCAGGCGCTGCAGAACGGCGACCCCGAGGAGCTGATGCAGCGCGCGATCCGGCTGATCGGCGACATCGACGGCGTCCGCAGCGCCTGCATCTGGGAGATCGGCCGCGACGGCCGCCGCCTCAGCCTGCGGGCCGGGCTCGACGAGGACGTGGTCGGGGCCGGGCGCCGCGTCTCGGCGGCGCGCGACTCGCACGCCGGCGCCGCCCTGGAGACCGACACCCACGCGATCGTCCCGGACTGGTCGGTGGAGGAGCGCTACACGATGCCCCCGGTGCTGCGGGTGATCGACGCCGCCTCGAGCATCGCCGCCGTGATCGACGGCAAGGACCACCCCTTCGGCGTGCTCGACGTGCACGCCACCGAGCCGCGCCGCTTCACCGCCAAGGACCTGCCCTTCGTGCAGGCCGCCGCCAACGTCCTCGCCGACGCGATCGAACGCCACGCCGCCGACCGGGCGCTGCGCCACCGGGTCCTGCACGACTCCCTGACCGGGCTGCCCAACCGGCTCAGCTTCGTCGACGCCCTCAACGACACCCTGCGCCGCGGCGCCGTCTCGGGCTCGCCGATCGGGATCCTCTTCCTCGACCTCGACCACTTCAAGCTGATCAACGACAGCCTCGGCCACCACGCCGGCGACGCTCTGCTGCGCGCGGTCGCGCCGCGGCTGCGGGCCCACCTGCGGCCCGGCGACGTGGTCGCCCGCTTCGGCGGCGACGAGTTCGGGATCCTGATCGATCGCCTCGCCGACGAGAGCGAGGCGATCGCGATCGCCGACCGGGTCGCCACCGCCTTCGCCCAGCCCTTCTCGATCGACGGCGTCGAGCACTTCGTCAGCGCCAGCATCGGGGTCGCCGTCTCCGCCGGCGCCGAGCAGCCGGTCAACGCCGAGCTGCTGATTCGCGACGCCGACGCGGCGATGTACAGGGCGAAGGAGACCGGCCGCGCCCGCTGCGTGATGTTCGACGCCGAGATGCGGGCCGGCGCGATCCGCCGCCTCGAGGTCGAACGGGAGCTGCGCCACGCGATCGACCGTGACGAGCTGGCGCTCCACTACCAGCCGGTGATCAGCCTGCGCGACGGCGAGATCGCCGGCCTCGAGGCGCTGCTGCGCTGGCACCACCCCGAGCGCGGAATGCTCGACCCCGCCGAGTTCGTCCCGGTGGCCGAGGAAAGCGGCCTGATCGAGCCGATCGGGCGCTGGGTCCAGGAACGCGCCTGCCGGCAGGTGCTGGAGTGGCACGCGCAGCGGCCGGACGCGGCCCCGCTCGACGTCGCGGTCAACCTCTCCGCCCGCCAGGTCGCCCACCGCGGCCTGCCGGCAGCGGTCTCGGAGGTCATCGCCCGCACCGGGATCGAGCCCGCCCACCTGCGCCTCGAGATCACCGAGAGCGTCCTGGTCGAGGAGTCGGCGGCGGCGATCTCATCGCTGGAGGCGCTCGACGCGATCGGCGTGCGGTTGGTCCTCGACGACTTCGGCACCGGCTACTCCTCGCTCGCCTACCTCAACCGCTTCCCCTTCCACGCGCTGAAGATCGACCGCTCCTTCGTCGACGCGCTCGGGATCGAACAGGAGCGCACCGCGATCGTCGAGGCGATCATCGGCATGGCCCGCGCTCTCTCCCTGGACGTGATCGCCGAGGGGGTCGAGAGCGAGGTGCAGCTCGCCGAGCTGCAGCGGCTCGGCTGCGACTTCGCCCAGGGCCACCTCTTCCAGCCGGCGCTGCCGGCGGCGCGGGTCGGCGAGCTGCTCGCCGAGACCGAGCGCGGCTATTCCGGGATCTCGCCCGGCAGGTAGTCGTTGCTGAGCAGCTGCCGCGGCCCGAGCCTGCCCGCGATCAGCTCGTTGTCGCGCATCCAGGCCGAGAAGGCTTCCCAGTCCCCCGGGTCCATGTAGCCGAAGGGCCGGCCCGTTTCGCGGGCGGCGAGCAGCGGCAGGGTCGCTTCGACCTCCGCCCTGGTCAGCTTCGGGTCGAGGTCGTTGTTCGCCTCGGTGACGGCCGCGGTCGCCTCGCCCGGCTTTTCCACCGCGGCGTCGGTGCCGCGCTGCAGGGCGGCGATGAAGAGGCGGACCTTCTCCGGGTCTTCTTCCAGCCGCTCGCGGTTGGCGACCAGGACCAGCTCGTCGTAGGTGGGGACGCCGAGCTCGTCGACCGGGGTGACGACCGGCTTTTTCCCGCGCTCGCGCAGGTCGACGCCCTCGACGTTGCTGTAGCCGCCGAGCATCGCCTGGGCGCTGCCGCCGACCAGGGCCGGGAGCAGGCCGAAGCCGACGTTGACCGCCTTGACGTCGGAGAGGGTGAGCTCGGCGCGGCCGAGGATCGTCTCCAGGAAGGCTTCCTGGTAGGGGATGCCGGCGTAGGCGATCGTCTTCCCCTTCAGGTCCGCCACCCCCTTGATCCCGGACTTCTTCAGCCAGAACATCGAGGTCAGCGGCCGATTGACGATCGCCGCGACGGCGACCACGTCGAGGCCCTGCTCGCGGGCCAGGACCACCTCCGGCTCGTAGGAGATCGCCAGGTCGGCCCGCCCGGAGGCGACCTGCTTGATCGGCAGCGAGGGGTCGGAGGGGGTGGCGATCGAGACGTCGAGGCCGGCTTCCTCGAAGTAGCCGAGCCGCTGCGCCACGTAGATGCCGGCGTGGTCCGGGTTGGGGTAGAAGTCGAGGACGAGCGAGACGGGCTGGCGCTCGCCGCCCGTGTCCTCGGACTTCTCCCCGCAGGCCCCGAGGGCGAGCGAGAGGCCGGCGGCGAGCAGGATCGCGGCAGTCAGCGCGAGGATGCGGGGCGGCTTCATCCCCTGAGTTCTATCGCCAAGTGACGACGAGCCGCTCGGCGAGGGCGACCAGGGCGAAGCCGGCCAGGGCGATCGCGGAGAGGACGACGACCGCCGCGAACATCCGCGCCGCGTTGTAGTAGCCGAGATCGGTGAGGATTAGGTGCCCGAGGCCGGAGCTGGACCCGACCCACTCGCCGAAGATCGCCCCGATCGGGGCGACGGCGACGGCGATCCGCAGACCACTGAAGAAGGAGGGCAGGGCGGCGGGCGCCTCGACCCGCCGCAGGATCTGCGCCCGCGAGGCGTCGAGCGTCCGCATCAGCTTGATCGCCGCCGGGTCGACCGAGCGCAGGCCGTCGAGGGTGGCGACGGTGATCGGGAAGAAGCAGATCAGGGCGACGATCGCCAGCTTCGGCGCGATCCCGTAGCCGAACCAGATCAGCAGGACCGGGGCGAGGACGACGACCGGGACCGTCTGCGAGGCGACGACCAGCGGGTAGGCGGCGTCCCGGACCAGGGTCGAGAGGTGCATCGCGACGGCGAAGGCGACGCCGACCGCGACCGCGCAGGCGAGGCCAAGGACGATCTCGCGCAGCGTCACCCAGCCGTCTTCGGCCAGCAGCGAGCGGTTCTCCCACAGCGAGCTGGCGATTTCCGCCGGCGAGGGGACGAGGTAGGAGTCGAGCCCGAGCAGGTCGGCGAGCGCCCCGGTGGACGCGGCCAGCTGCCAGGCGCCGACCAGCGCCGCGAGCAGCAGCAGCGGCAGCAGCCAGCGCCGGGTCACGCGGCCATCGCCTCCCGCAGGGCATGAAGGGCGCGGTCGCGGGCGGCGACGAACTCGGGCGCGGTGACGGCGGCGTCGCGGTCGGGGGCGCGCGGCGCCGGCCCCGCCAGCTCGGCGACGATCCGGGCCGGGCGGGGGGAGAGGACGGCGACCCGGTCGCAGAGGTAGAGCGCCTCCTCGACGTCGTGGGTGACGAGGACGGCGGTGCGCGGGTCCTCGCCGAGCGCCGTCGCCAGCCAGTCCTGCATCTCGCCGCGGGTGATCGCGTCAAGCGCCGCGAATGGCTCGTCCAGCGCCAGCAGCGGCTTGCCGGCGACGAGCGTGCGCAGGAAGGCGACCCGCTGCCGCATCCCGCCGGAGAGCTCGCCCGGGGCCCGGTCCTCGAAGCCGGCGAGGCCGAAGCGCTCGAACAGCGCCGCCGCGCCGCGCCGCGCCTCGGCCCGCCCGGCGCCGCGGTTGCGCAGCGCCAGCGCCGCGTTGTCGATCGCCGAGTACCAGGGCAGGAGCTGGTCGCGCTGGGGCATGTAGGCGGCGCGGGCGAGCCGCTCGCGGGGGGCGGCGGCGCCCTCGACCAGGATCGTCCCGCCGTCCTGCTCGGTCAGCCCGCAGACCAGCTCCAGCAGGGTCGACTTGCCGCAGCCCGAAGGACCGACCAGGCCGACGACGCCGTCGGTCGGGACCTCGAGGTCGATTCCGTCCAGGACGCGCAGCTCGCCGTAGGCGTGCTCGAGGCCGCGGATCGAGACGCTCATCCCTGGTATCCTGCCGGACCACGCACTCTTGACCAAGAAGGTCGAGAATGTCGATAATCGTTACGCGCCTGGCGCGGGAGGCACGTGGACCCAGCGATCGTCATATTCGGATTCGGCATCGGAGCGATGGTCGGGATGACCGGGATGGGCGGCGGCACCCTGATGACGCCGCTGCTGATCCTGATCTTCGGGGTGAAGCCGGTGACCGCGATCGGCACCGACATCTTCTACGCCGCGATCACCAAGACCGTCGGCGGCTGGCGCCACCTGCGGCAGGGGACGGTCAACATGCCGCTGGCGCTGTGGATGGCGGCGGGCAGCGTCCCGGCCTCGATCGCCGGCGTCTGGGCGATCTCGATCCTGGCGAGCCGGATCGGGGAAGAGCAGCTCGACTCGATCGTCTACGCGCTGCTCGGCGGCACCCTGCTGATGGTCGGGATCGTCACCCTGGCCCGCGCCCTGGTCCTCAGCAAGCTGATCGAAGAGCGCGACGACTTCGTCATGCAGCGCCGCCACAAGATCGCCGCGGCGGTGATCGGGGCGACCACCGGCTTCATGATCGGGATCACCTCGGCCGGCTCGGGCACGATCATCGCGATCCTGCTGATCGCGGTCTTCCGGCTCACCCCGGTCAAGGTCGTCGGCACCGACGTCTTCCACGCCGCGATCCTGCTCTGGGCGGCCGGGATCGCCCACTGGGTCGGCGGCAACGTCGACTTCGTGCTCGCCGGCAACATCCTGCTCGGCTCGATCCCCGGGGTCGTGGTCGGCTCCCACTTCGCCAGCCGCGCCCCGACGAGCTTCCTGCGAACCGCGCTCGGCGTCGTCCTGGTCGCCTCCGGCGCGGTCACCGTGCAGAAGGGCGACCCGCTGGTCTGGCCGATCGCCGCGGCCGTCGCCGGGATCGGGCTCGGCCTGCTGATCTGGTTTCCGCGCTGGTGGAACGAGCGGCGCGAACGGCGCGAAGCCGCCGAAGCCGCGCGGGCCGCCGGTCGGGCCGCGGACTTGGCGCCTGAGCGCGTCGGCTGACTGGTTAACTAGGTCTCGATGCGCGTCTCAGCCAAGGCCGACTACGCCGTCCGCGCCGCAGCGGAGCTGGCGGCGGCGGGCGAGGGGCCGGTCAAGGGCGAGCGCCTGGCCGAGGCGCAGGAGATCCCCCTGCAGTTCCTCGAGCACATCCTGCTCGACCTCAAGCACCAGGGCATCGTCCGCGCCCGCCGCGGCGCCAAGGGCGGCTACTGGCTGGCGCGGCCCGCCGCCGAGGTGACGATCGCCGACGTCGTCCGCGCGGTCGAGGGCCCGATCGCCCACGTGCAGTCGACGCCGCCGGAGGCGATCAGCTACCACGGCAGCGCCGAGCACCTGCGCGAGGTCTGGATCGCGGTACGCGCCAGCGTCCGCTCGGTGCTCGAGGAGGTCACCCTCGCCGACCTGGTCTCCGGCGACCTGCCCTCCGTCGTCGCCGAGCTGACCGCCGCCCCCGAGGCCTGGCTGACCAGCAACGCGAAGGGCTGACGACCGCGAGCCTGGCTATTCCGACGCCGGCAGGCCGCCGGCGACGACGTTGACGAAGTTCTCCAGGTGCTTGGTGGTCCAGCACTCGAAGGCGCCGTCGCAGTGGCGTTCGTAGGCGGCCATCACCGAGTCGCCGTAGTTCCAGTACAGCCGCGGCTCGGGGTTGAGCCAGAACAGGCGCCCGGCCCGCTCGGCGATCTGGGCGAAGACCTCGGCGTGGGGCTGGCGGCCGTTGGTGCGGGCGTCGCCGAGCACGATCACGGTCGAGCGCGGGTCCAGCTCGTCGGAGATCTCGGTCAGGAACTCGAGCCAGACGCGGCCGTAGTCGGTGTAACCGGAGACGTCGGCGACGCCGCCCTCGCTGGAGATCCGCTGCGCCACCACGGCGAAGTCGCGCTCGTGCTCGAAGACGTCGGTCACCTCCGAGATCCGCTCGATGAAGACGAAGCTGCGCAGTTTGCGAAAGGAGTCGTGGAGGGCGTGCAGGACGGAGAGGAAGAAGACGCTGGCCGAGGTGACCGAGGTCGAGACGTCGCAGAGCACGTAGATCTCCGGCCGCCGCGGCCGCTTCGGCCGGTAGCGCAGGCGCAGCGGCACACCCCCCGTCTCCAGCGAGGCGCGCATCGTGCGCCGCACGTCCACGGCCTGGCCGTGGCGGCGGCCGCGCTGCTCGTGGCCGAGGGTGGCGAGCCGGCGCTTCATCTGGGAGACGGCGCGGTGGACCGCGGCCAGGTCCTGGGTCGGGCTGGTCGGCAGCGCCCGGTCGAGCTCGGCCAGCGGTCGCGAGGGCGGCAGCGTCTCGGTGCGCTCGATCAGGTCGCGCTCCAGCTCGCGGCGCAGGTGGCGCTCGAAGGCGGTCAGCTGCTCGCGGTCGAGCGGCGGCCGCTCGGCGCCGTCCTCGGTCGGCGGCTGGCTGCCCGCGCTCAGCCCCAGGGTGCGGCGGATCCGCTGCACGTCGACGCCGACCACCCCGGAGCCCTCGCCCTTGCCGAAGGCGGCGATCGCCAGCCGCGCCAGGTCGCGCAGGGCGTCCTCGTCGCCGGCCTCCATCGCCTCGCGGATCCGCTCGCCGAGCTCTTCGAGGTCGAGCCGGTCGGCGGCGCCGGGAGGCTCCTCGCCCTCCGCCGCGCCGCCCTCGCCCTGGCTCTCGTCGACCCCGCGGGCGACCGCCTCGGCCTCGGCGGCGCGGAAGAAGTAGCGGTCGAAGAGCAGCTCGAAGACGCGGCGGTCGTCCTGGGACTTGGCGATCGTGCTCGCCAGCGCCTCGCGGAAGTCGTCGTGCGAGGTCCAGCGGACGTGCTCGAGCGCGGCGAAGGCGTCGAGGATCTCCGAGGTGCCGACCGCCACCCCCTCGCCGCGCAGCTCCTCGCAGAAGCCGAGCAGCTTCGCCGCCATCCCCGGCGGCCCCGGATCGGCCTGCGGCCCGTAGGGCGAGGAGGCCGCCGGGCTCACCCCGTCCGGCCGGGCTCGGGCAGCTTCATCCCGACCCGCTCGGCGACCAGGTCGATGTCGGTGCGGTGCTTGACGATGATCGAGAGCGAGCGCTTGAAGGTGTCGCGGTCGATGTCCTCGGCGCCCATCAGCAGCAGGGTCCGCGCCCAGTCGATCGACTCGGCGATCGAGGGCGGCTTCTTGAGGTCGAGATCGCGCACCATCTCGATCACCTCGACCAGGCGGCGGGCCAGCGTCTCGGGCAGCTCGGGCGCGTGCAGGCGGACGATCTCCATCTCGCGCTCGGCTCCCGGGTAGTCGAGCCAGAGGTAGAGGCAGCGCCGCTTCAGCGCCTCGGTCAGCTCGCGCGAGTCGTTCGAGGTGAGGACGACGACCGGCATCGTCGTCGCCGAGATCTGCCCCAGCTCCGGGATCGTGATCTGGAAGTCGGAGAGCAGCTCGAGCAGCATCGCCTCGAACTCCTGGTCGGTCTTGTCGATCTCGTCGATCAGCAGCACCACCGGCTCGGGGCTGGCGATCGCCTGCATCAGCGGCCGGGTGAGCAGGAACTCGGAGCTGAAGATGTCCTCCTGCACGTCCTGCCAGCCCTGCTCGCCGCCGGCCTGGATCCGCAGCAGCTGCTTGCGGTAGTTCCACTCGTACATCGCCTTCGACTCGTCGAGGCCCTCGTAGCACTGCAGCCGCACCAGCTCGCGGCCGCTGGCCCGGGAGAGCGCCTTGGCCAGCTCGGTCTTGCCGACCCCGGCGGGGCCCTCGACCAGGATCGGCTTGCCCAGCCGCTGGGCGAGGAAGGAGACCAGCGCGGCCGGCTCGTCGGCGAGATAGCCGACCTCGGCGAGCGCCTGCTTGACGTCTTGCACGGATCCGTGGGGCGTATCGGCCATCCGGCGATGATAATCCCGCTCCGTGCCCGACCTCGGACCGCCCCTCGCCGCGTTGCTGCCGACCAGCCCCGGCCCCTACATCGCGCTGATGCTGATCGGCTTCGCGGTGGGGATCCTCGGCCACCTCGCCCGCGCCCGCTGGCTGGTCGCCGCCGGCGTCATCCTGATCTTCCTCGCCGCCTTCCTGCTGCCGCTCGCCGCCAACCTGAGCAGCGAGGAACGCCCGCCCCCGGTCGAGGAATCCCGTACCGGGGCTAGGATCCCCGGATGGGAGCCCTCGAGCAGATCGATCTCGACCTGAAGCTGAGCAAGGCCGAGTCCGAAGAGCGGCTGGCCGTGGAGTGGGAGCGGCTGGCCCAGCTGCGGCTCACCCTCGCCGGGCTGCTCGGAGACGGCGAGCGCCGGCTCGGCCCGGCGCTCTGCGTCGTCTTCGAGGGCTGGGACGCGGCCGGCAAGGGCGGGGCGATCAAAAGGCTGGTCGCGCCGCTGGACCCGCGCCATGTCCGCGTCGTCCAGTACGCCGCGCCGACCGCGGACGAGAAGCGCCACCACTTCCTGCGCCGCTTCTGGCCCGGCCTGCCGGGCTGGGGCGGGATGGCGGTCTTCGACCGCTCCTGGTACGGGCGCGTGCTGGTCGAGCGGGTCGAGGAGCTGGCCAGTCGCGAGCAGTGGCTGCGCGCCTACGACGAGATCAACGCCTTCGAGCGGACCCTCGTCCACGAAGGGGCGATCGTCGTCAAGTTCTGGCTGCACATCTCGCCCGAGGAGCAGCTGAAGCGCTTCCAGGCACGCGAGAAGGACCCGCTGAAGTCGTGGAAGCTGACCGACGAAGACTGGGCGAACCGCGAGAAGCGCCCCGAGTACGAAGAGGCGGTCGAGGACATGCTCGCCCGCACCAACGAGCCGCCCGCCCGCTGGCGCCTCGTCCCGGCCGAGTCCAAGCACTTCGCGCGGGTCGAGGTGATCCGCATCGTCAACGAGGAAATCGAAGCCGGGATGCGGCGCTGGGGCGAGGAGCCGCCGCCCGCTCCGTAGACTGGTGTGATTCGTTCTTGCCATCGAGCGACTAGGAGGGGTCCTTTGGGTCGCATTCGCATCATCGCCATGCTCGCCGCGCTGTTCGCGCTGGCCGCCGGTCTCACCGCCTGCGGCGGCGGGGGAGGGGGAGGGGGTGCCGGGGCCGATCCCCAGGAAGTGATCCAGAGCGCCACCCTGCAGGGCGTCGAAAGCGGCAAGGTCGACCTCAGCGTCAAGATCTCCTCGCGCGGCGAATCGGGCGGCGATCTCACCGCCAGCCTCTCCGGCCCCTTCCAGTCCCAGGCCGGCCAGGAACTGCCGCAGGTCGACATGAGCCTCGCGGTCAAGGGCACCGCGAACGGCGAGCCCGTGAACTTCGAAGGAGGGCTGACGCTGCTCTCCGACCGTGCCTACGTCGGCTTCCAGGGAACCGAGTACGAAGTCGACCCGACCACCTTCGGCTACGTCAAGTCGAACTTCGAACAGGGCCAGCAGGCGGCGCCCGAAGAAAGCGAAGCCGGCGGCTCGAAGGCCTGCCAGGAAGCGGTCGCCGGGCTCGACCTGACGAACCTGATCGACAACGCCGCGAACGAAGGCAGCGCCGACGTCGACGGGCAGGAAACGACCAAGGTCAGCGGCGATCTCAACGTCGCCGCCACCGCCGACGCGCTGATCGAACTGAGCGAAGACCCGGCCTGCGGCTCGCAGCTGCAGGCGGCCGGGCCGCTGCCGCTGGACGAACTCGAGAAGGCCAAGGACGAACTGACCGGCGCCGTGAAGAAGGCGCACGCCGACGTCTACGTCGGCGAGGACGGCATCGTCCGCCGCCTCGTCCTCGAACTGGTCGTCGACCCGAAGGGCGAAGGCCGGATCAGCGCCGACGTCGACCTCACCCTCAGCGAGGTCAACGAAGAGCAGGAAATCGCCGCGCCGTCCGGCGCCGAACCGCTCGAAGGGCTGTTCAAGAACCTCGGGGTCAACCCGCTCGAACTGTTCGAAAACGCCGGCAGCGGCGGCGTCGTCGGGCTGCTCGAAGGGCTTATGCAGGGCAGGGCCGGCGGCGAATCGGGCGGCGGCTCCGGGGGCGGCTCCTCCGGCGGCGAACCGAACCTGCCCGGCGGCGCCGAACTCGAAAAGCAGCAGGCCTACCTCGAATGCCTGCAGGAAGCCGGAACGGCCAGCGACCTGCAGAAGTGCGCCGACCTGGCTCCGTGACGGGCGCCGCGGCGGCCCGGCGGTGAAGGATCGCCGGGCCGATAGGCACCAAGATCCTTCAACCGGGTCGCGGGCAATAGCCTGAGCCGATGAACGCGGTCCTCCTCCTGGTCAGCTTCGCGGTCGTGCTCGCCGGGGCGCTCTTCTTCACCAACGCGATCGAGTGGATCGGGCACAAGCTCAACCTGGGGGAGGGGGCGGTCGGCAGCGTTCTCGCCGCGGTCGGCACCGCGATGCCGGAGACGCTGATCGCGATCGTCGCCCTGCTCAACGCGAGCGCCGGCTCGGAAGACGTGGCGGTCGGCGCGATCGTCGGAGCCCCGTTCCTGCTCGGCACGCTGGCGATGGGCCTGGTCGGGCTGTTCGCCTACCTCTACCGGGACCGGCGCAAGCAGGGGATCCAGCTCGCCGCCCACGGCCCGACCCTGGAGCGGGACCTACTCTTCTTCCTCGGCTTCTTCGCGCTCGCCGGGGTGCTCGCCTGGGGGCCGCCGACCGCGGTCAGGATCCCGGTCGGCCTCGCCTTCCTCGCCGCCTACCTGTTCTACATCGCCCGCACCCTGCGCGGCGGCGGCGAGGTCCAGGAGCACGAGACGCTCAACCCGCTGATCTTCGACCCCCGCGAGGAGCGGCGCGGCGACCCGGCGCTCGGCCTCTGCGTCGTCCAGCTCCTGGTCGGGCTCGGGGCGATGGTCGGCGGCGCCCACCTCTTCGTCGAGGAGCTGCTCCACATCGCCGAGAGCATCGGCGTCGACGCCCTCGTCCTCGCCCTGATCCTGGCCCCGCTGGCGACCGAGCTGCCCGAGAAGGTGAACAGCTTCTTCTGGGTGCGTGAAGGCAAGGACGCGCTGGCGCTCGGCAACATCACCGGCGCGATGGTCTTCCAGTCGACGATCCCGGTCGGGATCGGCCTGCTGTTCACCGACTGGGAGCTGAACGGCAAGGCGCTGCTCTCGATCGGCCTCGGCGTCGCCGGCGGCATCCTCGCCTACGTCAGCCTGCACCGCGCCCGCGTGTTCCGATTGCCCGCCGTGATCGGCTGGTTCGTTCTCTACGCCGCGTTCATCATCGTCGTCGCGGCGAGCGCCTGAGCGCCGCCGCCGGCGTCCTCGCTCGCCTCAGCGTTCCGAGAGCGCCTTGAGCACGAGGGCGTCGTGCTTTTTCGGCTGCACCTTGGGGAAGACCCTGGCGACCTTGCCCTTCGGATCGATGATGAAGGTCGAGCGCAGCATCCCCATGTACTTCTTGCCGTACATCGACTTCTCGCCCCAGGCGCCGTACTTCTCGGCCACCTTGTGGTCGACGTCGCCGAGCAGGATGAAGCCGAGCCCGTGCTTCTCGTCGAACTTCTTGATCTTCTCCGGCTCGTCGGGGGAGACCCCGATCACCCGCGCTCCCGCCGCCGCGTACTCCTCGGAGCGGTCCCGGACCCCGCAGGCCTGCGTCGTGCAGCCCGGCGTGTCGGCGCGAGGGTAGAAGTAGAGGACGACGGTCTGGCCCTTCAGGTCAGAGAGCTCCACCGGCTCCCCGTTTTGGTCGGGGAGGGTGAAGTCGGGGGCCTTGTCGCCGGGCTCGAGCATCGGCGCGGGAGCCTATGCGATCCGCTCCGGTTCAGTCTCATGGAGAACTGGGGGCTATTCGAGGCCCTTCAGGAGATCCGGAAGTTGCGGCGCAGGCGTGAATTGGTATTCGCGGCCGATCCGATGGCTCTCCAGCAGGCCCATCCCGGCGAGCTGCCTCAGGTCGCTTCGGGCGGTCTCATGGGTCACGTTGTGACTCAGGGAGTGGGAGCTGAACGAGTAGACGGCGTCCGGTTCCCGGGCGGCATTGCTCAACAGGGCGAGTTGTCGATGATTGAACCCCGAGTAGTCCTTGATGATCTTCTCCACATCCCGGACCTCTTTGACCTTCTTGCGCAGGTACGCGTGCAGCTCGTCCATGGCTCTCCTGACCACTTCCAACTGGTAGACGATGAAATACGTCGTATCGAGTTCGTCGGTCTCGGTATATAGGAAGGCTCGGGTGTACTTGGCTGGGGCCTGGCGGAGAACGCTGGAGATCGAGAGATACTCCACGAGCCAATATCCGTGCGTCTTCAAGTACCAGTAGAAGAGCGCACGGGCGGTTCGACCGTTGCCATCCTCGAACGGGTGATCGAAGCCCAGCCAGAAGTGCAGAACGATCGCCCGGATCACCGGGTGAATGAAGCGGTCATCGTTCTCTTCGTTCGCGAAGTCGCACAGCGCCCGAAGACGCGTTTCCAATTGCTCGGCGGGAGGCGGCATGTAGAGGAGCTCTCCGTCGTTTCGGTCATAGACGGCAACGCGGTCCTCGTCGGGCCGCTGCAGGCGGCCGGCTGCATCGGGATTGTCCAGGGTGCCTTCCGTCAGAATCCTCTGAAGCTCCAGGATCCCCTGGGGAGTTAGTTCCTCGCCCATCTCTTCCCGCATGAATTGGAGGGCTCGGTAGTTGTTCAGGATCATGCGCTCACCCCGGTCCTTCGGTGCTCTACCGGAGCGAAGCAATGCCTTGGCTGCCTTCCTGGAGGTAGTCGCGCCCTCCAACTGGCTGGACCGAATGGCCTCCTCCATCAGGGAGTTGACGAGGTAGCGCTGACGAGCGTGATCATCGGCCGTCACCACGTCGGACATTGCGATCTCGCCGCTGCAGCGCTGATCTACGTAGTGCAGCGCCTGCAGGACCGGATCCGGGATGCCATAGACGCAGGGACGACCCTCGGGATCGCGCAGGGGAAGCTCGCGGAAGCTTTGAGCCCGCTCGAACTTCAGCGCCAGCCACCACTCCCGGTGATTCAAATCGCCAGGTGGGCGCAGATGGCGAAGCTTGTCCCAATGCAGGTATCCCTTGGCGGCGGCCTTCGCATCGGTTTGAATGACGTCGACAACGCGATTTGGGTCCAACTCGGTGAATAGGTCTCGGTAGTTGGGCGCTGGCTCGACATGCATTGCGCTTCGTTCTCCAAATCTATCCAAATCAGTCCAAGGACTTGGATAGTAGCGGATGTCCAAATTCTTGGATAGATTTGGATCTAACTTGGATCACCCAGTTGTAGCTGCAAATCGCAACCAAGGTCGAACCGCGAGAAAGCGGCGAAGTCCAAGTGGACCGGATCGACGGGCGAGCCGACCGGACGCAGCTTGGGCTGCGGCGCCGCCGGGCCGGTAGATTGCCTTCATGCCAAAGGCGACCGTCGCAGAGCACCCGCTTGGCCTCACCTGGGTGATCGAGGGGGAGCCGATGCGGCGCGCCTCGCACGCTCTGGTCGACGACGGCAGGGTCTGGGTCGTCGACCCGATCGAGGCGGAGGGGGCGCCGGACCTGGCGGCGCTGGGGGAGCCGGCCGCGGTGCTGCAGCTGCTCGACCGCCACAACCGCGACTGCGCGGCGTTCGCCGACCGCCTCGGCGTCCCGCACCTGAAGGTCCCCGACGCGGTGCCCGATTCGCCGTTCGAGGCGATCCCGGCGGTGCGCAAGCCGCTGTGGAAGGAGACGGCGCTCTGGTGGCCGGACCGCTCGGGGCTGGTCGTCGCCGAGGTGCTGGGCACCAATGACATGTACACGGGCGGCCGCGCGCCGCTCGGCATGCACATGTTCCTGCGCCCCTTCGTGCCGGGCGCGCTGCGCGGGCGGCGCCCCGAGCACCTGCTGGTCGGCCACGGCGCGCCCCTGCACGGGCCCGAGGTGGGGGACCTGATCGAGGAGGCCTACGGCAGCGCCCGCAGCGGCCTGCCGGGAGTCCTGCGCGGCCTGCCGGGCGCGCTGCGCGGCTGAGCCGCACCGCCCCCCGGACTCCGCCCCCGGGGGCCCCTAGTCCTCGCGGCCCGGCTCCTGGCCCTCCTCGTCGGCGTCCATCTCCTCGTCGCCCTGCTCGAGCGCGGTGCCGGAGACGGAGCCCGAGGCGCCGGGGTGGTAGTGCGTCTGGAAGGTCTCGAGGACCCGGTCGCGGCCATCCTCGTCGATCGGCGTCTCGTCGGAGAGCCGCACCCACTCGGCGCCCTCGTAGGCCTCCATGTTGAAGACCTCCTGGTCGATCGAGGCGGAGTCGTCGACCACGACGACGACCTCGGTCTGGGGGTTGAAGTAGGTGCCGGGCTGGTTGAGCAGCTCCTCGACCTCGTAGATGTCCTGGCTGGGATCCACGGCCATCGCGGCGATCCTACGAAATCCGCGGGGCGGCGTGCGGGCGCCGGGCCGTCGGCGGCGGGAGGGCCGGCGATTCGAGGCGAACCCCCCGCATGGGGGATGCCCGTTCGCTACCCTAGGAGGCCTGGTTGACTGACCAGTCAATCGGTGGAGCGCCCAGGCAGGCGGGCGCTCCGGAAACAGACTTGGCACCTAAGAAAAGGAGCTCCGACCGGTGGTTGACTTCACGCTTACCGACGAGCAGAAGGACCTCCGCGAGCTGTCGCACAGCTTCGCGGACAAAGAGATGCGCAGCGTTGCCTGGGAGTACGACAAGGAGGGCACCTGGCCGCAGGACGTGATCGACAAGGCCTGGGAGGTGGGGCTGATGAACACCCACGTCCCCGAGGCCTACGGCGGGCCGGGGCTCGACTACCTCTCCGGCTGCCTGATCGAGGAGGAGATGGGCTGGGGCTGCTCGGGCATCGGCACCTCGCTGATGGCCAACGGCCTCGCCTCGGCCCCGGTCACTCTGGGTGGCTCCGAGGAGACCAAGAAGAAGTACCTCGGGATGCTGATCGAGGAGCCGAAGCTGGCCTCCTTCTGCCTGACCGAGCCGGACGCCGGCTCCGACGTCTCCGGGATGAAGACCCGCGCCGTCAAGAAGGGCGACAAGTACGTCCTCACCGGCTCCAAGTGCTTCATCACCAACGGCAGCTACGCCGACTGGTTCACGGTCTACGCGAAGACCGACCCGGAGGCCGGCCACCGCGGGATCACCGCCTTCGTCGTCGACGCCAACTCCCCCGGGGTGACCGTCGACAAGAAGGAGGACAAGATGGGCCAGCGGGCTTCAAACACCGCGACCATCTCCTTCGACGAAGTCGAGGTTCCGGCCGAGAACATGCTCGGCGAGGAGAACCACGGCTTCAAACTGGCGATGATGACGCTCGACCGGACGCGCCCCGGCGTCTCCGCGATGGCCGTCGGCGTCGCCCGCGCCGCCTTCGAATACGCCGCGGAGTACTCGAAGGAAAGGGTCCAGTTCGGCGTCCCGATCGCGATGCACCAGGCGATCCAGTTCATGATCGCCGACATGTCGACCAAGGTCGACGCCGCCCGGCTGCTGGTCTGGAACTCGGCGGTGTCGCTCGACCAGGGCAAGCGCAACACGCTCGTCTCCTCGCAGGCGAAGCGCTTCGCCGCCGACTCGGCGATGGAGATCACCGTCGACGCGGTCCAGGTCTACGGCGGCTACGGCTTCATCAAGGAGTACCCGGTCGAGAAACTGATGCGCGACGCGAAGATCCTGCAGCTCTACGAGGGGACCAGCCAGATCCAGCGCCTGGTGATCGCCAAAGAGGTGCTGCTGCCGCGCAACATCGACGAGCGCACGCCGGAGGCCGACGCCGCCCGCGACTCCCAGTCCGAGCAGGCCGCCGCTACGGTTTAGCGCATGGATGCCTCCGAACGCGCCGCCACGGGTAAGGCGGCGCGCTCGGGGGCGCCGCGCTCCTCCCACGCGGCCTGGGAGCCGCCGGAGGACCGCGAGGACCCGGTCGCGATCCTCGAACGCCAGGGCGAGACGAGGGTCCGCGAGCTGCTCCCGATCCGCTACGGGCGGATGGCGACCTCGGCCTTCGCCTTCTTCCGCGGCGCCGCCGCGGTGATGGCCGCCGACCTCGCCCGCACGCCGGTCTCCGGGCTGCGGGTGCAGGCCTGCGGCGACGCCCACCTCTCCAACTTCGGCGCCTTCGCCTCGCCCGACCGGCGCCTCGTCTTCGACCTCAACGACTTCGACGAGACCCTGCCCGGGTGCTGGGAGTGGGACGTCAAGCGCCTGGCCGCCAGCTTCGCGATCGCCGGCCGCGAAAACGGCTTCAAGCGCAAGGAGCGCGAGCCGGCCCTGCGCGAGGCGGTGCGCAGCTACCGCGACTCGATGCGCGCCTTCGCCTCGCTCGCCAACCTCGAGGTCTGGTACGCGCGACTCGACGTCGACTCGCTGATGGCGGAGATCGAGGCCGAACCGAAGCTGCGCAAGCGGGTGAAGAAGAACGTCGCCAAGGCGCGCACCAAGGACAGCACGCGGGCGCTCGAAAAGCTGACCGAAACGGTCGACGGGGAACCGCGCTTCCGCGACGAACCGCCGCTGATCGTCCCGGTCGAGCACCTGCTCGGCTCGACCCGGGGCGGCGAGGTGGAAGCGGTGATGCGCTCGGTGCTGAGCCAGTACCGCGCCAGCCTGGTCGGCGACCGCCAGCAGATCTTCGACCAGTACCGCTTCCGCCACATCGCCCACAAGGTGGTCGGCGTGGGGAGCGTCGGCACCCGCGCCTGGGTCATCCTCCTCACCGGCGCCAGCGACCGCGACCCGCTCTTCCTGCAGGCCAAGGAGGCGGGCCCCTCGGTGCTCGAGCCCTACGCCGGCGCCGGCCGCTTCCGCAACCAGGGGCGCAGGGTGGTGGAAGGGCAGCGGATGATGCAGGCGGCCAGCGACATCTTCCTCGGCTGGTGCCGCTCGCCGGGGCTGGAGGAGCAGCCGCGCGACTTCTACATCCGCCAGCTCTGGGACTGGAAGCGCTCGGTCGACGTCGAGCGGCTCACCCCGCACGCGCTGGAGCTCTACGCGCGGATGTGCGGCTGGACGCTGGCGCGCGCCCACGCCCGCTCCGGCGACCGGGTCGCGATCGCGGCCTACCTCGGCGCCGGCGACTCGTTCGACAAGGCGATCGCGACCTTCGCCGAGGCCTACGCTGACCAGAACGCGCGCGACTACGAGGGGCTGCTGGCGGCGATCGAGTCGGGCCGGGTCGAGGCCGAGGACGCCTGAGCGCCCGCCAGCGGCTCGCCGGGCAGGTTGCGGGTGAAGAAGAGCGAGGAGAGGGCGAGCAGCGAGGCGACGAGGAAGGCGGTCTTCAGCGCCTTCAGCTGCGCGTCTTCGTAGTCGGCGACCAGGGCCTCGGCGGTCGCCGGGTCGACGCCCGCCGCGCTCGCGCCCGCTTCGACCTCCTCGGCCGAGACGAAGCTCACCCCGGAGCTGAGCTCGACCTGGACCTGTTCCTGGACGTCGGCGGCGATCTTCGGGTTGTCGGCGACGTTGGCCGAGAAGGCGGCGATCAGGCCGGTGATCACGATCGCCCCGAGCAGCGCCGTCCCCAGCGAGGAGCCGAGCTGCATCGCGGTGTTCTGCAGGCCGCCCGCCTCGCTGCGGTCGCGGTCGCCGACCGCCGACTGGACCACGTTGCCGAGCTGGGAGACGATCAGCCCCATGCCGACGCCGAGCACCCCCATCGCGACCAGGAAGGAGGCGTTGTCGAGCTGCGGCTCGACCGTGTCCAGCAGCAGCAGGGCGGCGAGGAAGACGATCGCCAGCCCGCCGCGGACCAGCAGCTTCGCCGAGAGCCGTTTCGCCAGGGCCGAGCCGGCGATCGCGCTGAGCAGGAGGCCGACCGAGGCGGGCAGCATCCGCACCCCGGTGTCGAGCGCGTCGAGCCCCTGCACGACCTGCAGGAAGAGCGGCACGGTGAAGAAGATCCCCATCAGGACCAGGTTCTGGGCGACCAGCATCGCGACGCCGCCACGCAGGCGCGGCAGCTTGAGCAGGTCGAGGTGGATCAGCGGGTCGCGCTCGCGCGCTTCGCGGTGCCGCTGCCAGCGGGCGAAGAGGGCGAGCGCGACGCCGCCGGCGGCGACCACGAACGGGGTCAGCGAGAAGCCGAAGGGCTCGAGCGGGGAGTTGCGCGGCGCCAGCCAGCCCCAGTTGCTCGCCTGCAGCACGCCGAGCACGAGCAGCCCGAGGCCGAGGGCGGAGAGCGCCGCCCCGACGCCGTCGAGCGACCTGGCGCCCCGCTCGCGGGGCGGCTCGGCGATCAGGCGGCTGCCGAGCAGGATCGCCAGCGCCAGCGCGACCTCGCCGGCGAAGACGATGCGCCAGGTCAGCTCGGTGGTCGCCCAGCCGCCGAGGATCGGGCCGACCGCGATCCCCACCCCCGAGACGCCGCCCAGCACGCCGTAGGCGACCGCCCGCTCCTGGCCGCGGAAGCTGCCCGCGACGAGGGCGACCATCGCCGGCAGCACCATCGCCGCGCCCACCCCCTCGAGCACCGACCAGCCGAGCGCCAGGCTGGGCACGCTCCAGGAGACCGTGGTGAGCAGCGAGCCGGAGCCGTAGACGCAGAGGCCGATCCGGAAGGCGCGCCGCCGGCCCCAGAGGTCGCCGATCTTGCCGCCGGTCATCATCAGCGCCGCCATCACCAGCGCGTAGAAGGCGATCACCGCCTGGATCGTGGTGACGGTGGTGTCGAAGTCGTCGACCAGCTGGGAGATCGCGACGTTCATCACCGCCTGGTCGAGGACCATCAGGAACTGGGCGGCGGCCAGCACCGCGAGTACTCCCCACTTAGCCACGGCGGCAGCCTATTCGAGCTCGCCGCGGCGCCCGCGCCGGCGGCGGGCGGCGCCCGCTACTCGGGCAGCGGCGCCGGCTCCTCCGCCGGCGCGGCCGGCTCCCACCTGCCGAGCGCCAGGGCCAGGGCGGGAATGAAGGCGAGGGCGAGCAGGGCCAGCGCCCAGACGAAGGTCGAGGCGAACGCTTCCGCACCCGCTTCGGCGACCCGGGCGCGCTCGGCCGGCGAGATCCCGTGCAGGGAGTCGAAGCCGCCCGCGGCGGTGCGGCTGGCGATCGCCGAGGAGAGCAGGACGGTGAGAACCGCGGTGCCGATCGAGGCGCCGCCCTGGCGGATGATGTTCATCGCGGTGCTGGTGCGGGCGATCGCGGCGGCCGGCACCGCCTGCATCGCAGCGGTCATCGTCGGCATCATCGAGAGCCCCATCCCCAGCCCGAGCACGAAGCTGAACGAGCAGAGCAGCACGTAGGAGGTGGTCGCGGTGACGAAGGCGAACGGGGCGATGCCGACGACCAGCAGCGGGATGCCGACCGCGGCCCAGCGGGTCGGGCCGTAGCGGTCGGTGAGGCGGCCGGCGAGCGGCATCGTGATCATTGCCCCGATGCCCTGCGGAGCGAGCAGCAGGCCGGCTTCGAGGGCCGAGGCGCCGCGGATCGTCTGGTAGTAGAGCGGCACCAGCAGCAGCGCCCCGAAGAAGGCGATCGCGAACAGCAGGAAGGTGCCGGCCGCGGCGCCGGCGCGGGTGTGGGTGAAGGTGCGGATGTCGATCAGCGGCGCCTCCGCCCGCCAGCTGTGCCAGAAGAAGCCGGCGATCATCGCGGCCCCGATGACGATCGGCAGCCACGACTTGGTCGCGTCGAAGCCGCCGTGGGCGGACTCGGCGAGGCCGAAGATCAGCGCCGCCAGCCCGGGCGAGAGCAGCGCCATGCCGAGCCAGTCGAGGCGGTGGGCCGGCTGCGGCTCGTCGCGCTCGAGCACGATCTGGGCGAGGGCGAAGCCGACGATCCCGATCGGGACGTTGATCAGGAAGATCCAGCGCCAGGAGACGTCCTCGACCAGCCAGCCGCCGAGGATCGGGCCGAGGATCGGCGCGACCAGCATCGGCACCCCGACGATCCCCATCACGCGGCCCATCCGGTGGGGCCCCGCCTTCTTGGTCATGATCGTCATCACGGCCGGCATGATCATCCCGCCGCCGATCCCCTGCAGGACCCGGAAGGCGATCAGCGAGCCGGAGCTCCAGGCGGCCGCGCAGAGGATCGAGCCCAGCATGAAGAGGACCAGCGACCAGAGGTAGATCCGCTTGGTGCCGAAGCGGTCGGCGGCCCAGCCGGTGAGGGGGATGACCGCGGCCAGGGCCAGCGTGTAGGCGGTGACCACCCACTGGATCGTGGTCAGCGGGGCTTCGAAATCGATCGCCAGCTGGTCGATCGCGACGTTGATCACGGTCGTGTCGAGGATCGACATCACCGCGCCGAGCATCACCACGGCGGCGACGACCAGGGTCTCGCGGTCGAGGGCGTTGGGATCGGAGGAGGCCGGGGCGGAGGGGGTCTGGGGCAAGGGATCTCCCGGGACAGGTATTGGTACGACGTACGAGCGACAGTAGCAGTACGCTGTACGAGATGCATTCCGACTCCCGGGAGAAGGCAGGGGAGCGGCTGATCTGGCTGCGCGAGGAGCCCTGCTCGCGCAAACCCGGCCATTCGCGGGCGCAGATCGCCCGGGCCGCGGTCGAGCTGGCCGACCGCGAGGGCTTCGAAGCCGTCTCGATGCGGCGGGTCGCGCAGGAACTGGGCGCCGGCACGATGACGCTGTACCACTACGTCGCCAACAAGGACCAGCTGGTGACCCTGATGATCGACGCGGCGATGGGGGAGGTGCTGGTGCCCGACGACGAGCTCGCCGCCGAATGGCGGCCGGCGATCGCGGCGATCGCGAGGCGGACCCTGCGCACCGTGCGCCGGCACCCCTGGATGATCGACCGGCTCGGCGATGGCCGCCCCGGCCCGAACGGCATGCGCCACTTCGAGCAGTCGCTGCGGGCGCTGCACGGGGCCGAGGCTCCCGCCCGGGCCAGGCTCGAGGCGATCGTGCTGATCGACGAGTACGTCTACGGCTTCGCGATCCGCGAGGCGCAGGAGCGCGACGATCACGCCCGCCGCTGGTCGCCGCAGGTTCTGGAGTTCTTCCGCCGCGAACTGGCGAGCGGCGACTACCCGCTGGCCGGCGAGCTGTTCGGCGCCGACGTCGAGGCGGCCAGCGACTTCGTCGCCGACGTCCTCTTCGACGAGGGCCGCTTCGACCGCGGCCTCGACCTCCTCCTCGACGGCATCGAAGCGAGCTTCGGCTCGTAGGGGGGGAGAGACCGGCGTGCGTCAGTCCTTTGTCCCGGTATG
>Ga0210085_1000193_pt1 | contig 27636 bp, 20 predicted proteins | sample China_Galinas_PW_5_FD_184866 | JGI IMG/M metagenome (GOLD analysis project Ga0210085, IMG submission 184866) | Wetland microbial communities from San Francisco Bay, California, USA, that impact long-term carbon sequestration - China_Galinas_PWC_D1... | ecosystem: Environmental > Aquatic > Marine...
CAGCGTGCGCGCATTGCCAGGACCAAAAGCGAGCGGAAGCGCCGCATGATGAGGCCAAACTCGCCATGATCCTTATGCACTATGCTGGCTGGGAGAAGCGTTACTCCGATAAGCGGCGCGAACAAGACAGCAACCACCCAGGAGGTAAGCAACGCGATGGTCACGACCGCAAAGAGGGAGAACGTGTATTCTCCCGCGGCGCTCCTGGCAAAGCCGACCGGAACAAAAGCGGCAACGGTCACCAATGTACCAGTCAGCATGGGAAATGCCGTGGATGTGTAGGCGAAGGTGGCTGCCTTGATCCTGTCCCATCCTTCTTCCAGCTTGGTCATCATCATCTCGACAGTGATCATGGCATCGTCGACTAGCAATCCGAGGGCAATGATCAGGGCGCCCAAGGACACACGCTGTAAATCGATACCCGTAATGTCCATGACCACGAACACGGCTGCCAATACCAGTGGTATGGTAAAGGCAACAACGGCCCCCGCGCGTGCGCCGAGACTCAGAAAGCTCACACCAAGCACGATTACGATAGCCTCTCCAAGCGCCTCCATGAATTCGTTGACCGCTTCAACGACAACCCGGGGCTGTTCCGCAACCAGTATCGGCTCGATACCGATTGGTAGGTTGCTCGTGATAGCTCGGATTGCGGTCCGGACATTGTCCCCGAGTGCCAGCACGTCGCCCCCGGCGCCCATGGAGATACCAAGCCCGATTGCGGGCGTGCCGTTGACACGAAACAGCGGTGACGGTGGATCCGCGTAGCCACGCTTCACGGTCGCGATATCGCTCAATCGAAAAATCTGTCCGTTCGCGACGAAGTTGACGCGTCTGAGGTCCCCTTCGGTTTCGAAACGGCCGCTGACCTGAACCAGGAGCTTTTCGTCGGCGGTCTGGATCACCCCCGCGGGCGTCACGGCGTTTTGCGCCTGCAACGCCTGTATTAGGGCCAGACGGTCAAGATTGAGTCCCGCCAGTTGCCGCGCGGAGAACTCGATGAAGATCTTTTCGTCCTGAACACCAAAAATATCGATCTTGGCTACGTCAGGAACGTGCAATAGTTGCGAGCGCACTGACTCAACGTAATCCCGCAGCTGCCGATGCGAGAATCCGTCCGCCGTAAAAGCATAGATGATACCGTAGGTGTCGCCGAATTCATCGTTGAAGAATGGCCCGACGATGCCGGAAGGCAAGGTGCCACGAATATCATCGATCTTCTTGCGCACCTGATACCAGATATCCGGAACCTCACTGCTCGGGACCGAGCCGAGCAAGGTTATGAAGATGGTCGTACGGCCGGCCTGCGTGTAGCTACGGACGAAATCCAGTCCCGGCGTCTCCTGTAGCTTCTTCTCGATGCGGTCCGTCACCTGTTCGATCATTTCGTGGATTGTTGCGCCGGGCCAGCCAGCTTGCACCACCATGACCTTGATCGTGAAAGGCGGATCTTCATTGCGTCCAAGCCGCTGATAGGAAAGAAACCCGGCAATGCCGATTACCAACACGAAGAACCACATCAACGTCCGATGCTGAAGCGACCAGGACGAGAGATTCACCCCGGTCATGGCGCCTGCTCAGGCAGCCGTACCTTCTGACCGGGCCGCAGCGCGTGGACGCCGGCAGTGACCACGATGTCGCCGTCGTTTAGGCCGCTTGCAATGACCGCGCTCGCCGCGTCATAGCGCAGCACTCTGACCTGAACCAGGGAGACCGACTTCTTGGCGCCGTCCACTACCCAGACGGCTGGTGCGTCCTCGCTTTCCGTCAGCGCCGTCCCGGGGACGCGGATGGCGGGGTCGCCGGTTAGCTTCATGCTGCCGACGACGGTTGCGCCCAGGCGCATTTCCGGCGGAGGCTCATCGAGATCGACGCGAACGATATAGGTCCCCGTGGTCGGATCTGCTTGCGGGGAAACCTCGCGCACGTGACCGGTTGTACGGATGCCGGGATCGTCGGACAGCGCCACGATGATCGTGGGATCTTTTGGTGCCTCACGGATCAAGGGTGCGGGCACGTTGAACACGGCGTCTTTTCCGCCTTCCTGTGCCACTCGCACGATCATTTGACCGGCACGAACCACCTCGCCCGGTTCAGCCCCTTTTGCAGTCACCGTCCCAGCGACATCGGAACGGAGCTCGGTATAGCTCACGTTATCGCGTGCGGTTTGGACGCTGGCCTCCGCGGCGCTCACGCGCGACCGGGCAGCATCGAGCTGTTGCTGCGCATCGTCGAACTGCACGCGCGAGATCATTCCTTTGTCCACTAGCGCACGGAAGCGCGCCTCGTTGTTTCCCGCTTGCACAAGCGCCGCCTGCGCCGCCGCGAGCTCCGCTTCGGCCGTCCGCAGGCGGTTATCGGCATCCTGCGATTCCAGCCGTGCCAGCAGCTGCCCCGGCACGACCTTGCTGTCAATCGACACCTTCCGCTCGATCAGTCGGCCACCGATCCGAAACGCGAAGTTGATTTGGTTCTGCGCCTGGACTTGCCCGCTCAGGGAGACTCGCTCGCTGGCGGCGCCGCGATGAACGATTAGGGTTTCTACGGGGCGAACGGCAGGTTGCGGCGGTGCCTGCTGGCTACAACCGAAGAAAATGCCCAGACAAAGAGAAGTGATGCATAGGCGCAAAATACCCATAGCGCCCTCCCTCCCTCGCACGGCGGTTGTCGGACATGGCAATGGAGCAGCGGGCTCGGGAAGCACCGACTAGTCGGGCCACCATGCAGATCACTCTTTTCGCCGCTTGCCGCCCCAGCGCAAACGCGATGCTGGCCCGCGAGCCACACTATCAGCATAGCGCGCGCCGGCTGATCAGGTCGCGACAGAGTCAGGTCGTGCCACAGATTCGGCACCAGCTACCTGGTACACCCAACCCACACGATTTTTTCCCTCTTCGGCCGGGGCGATTAGCGTCGTGGCTCAGCTGAAAACCAAGACGGGGGTCCGGCACGGGTCGCCAGAACCCTCAGCGCCACGCAGCGCGCCGTGGAGCCAGCATGGAACGTATTTACGGCGTGTCTCGACGGCCCGTACCCGACCCCCCTCGCGCACAGCTGAGGGATAGCGCTAATCGCCTCGGCCGGAGGGGTCGGGCTGCGCCCGCCGGGAGGCGGTCGTCAAGCCTTCAGGGACGAATCCGCGGCGTCGCGCGGTGGGCGCAACCTGAACCCAGCAAAACGAAAAAATCAACTACAAACGGTGTGAAGCGACGGCCAAGACAGTGGGCGTCTCCACCCGCGGCTCTTACGGCCCAAGAGTACCGGCCCGGATGTCCGGTTTGCCGCGCGGACTCGCAACAGGTGTCAACTATACTGGCCATACTGCATTAGGAACCCGCCTCCGAAACGCTTTCGATGCAGACTGGTGGTGATCCGATGAAAGGCCACGGCCTCGCCGCGGAGGATGTCTCACGAAGACAGTTCCTGGCGTCCTTCAGTCCCTTTGCGAACCTGGATGCGGACCTGTTGACGGCCATCTCGCAGAAAGCGCAGTGGATCAAGCTCGACGATGCCCAGGTACTCTTCCGCGAAGGTGACCCCTCGGACGCGGTCTACCTTCTACGCGAGGGGCGGCTAGAGATCCTGGTCCACTTTGGCCAGCACGACCAAACCCAGTTATCGGTCGAGGGACCTGGCGCAATCATCGGCGAGATCGGCCTGCTATGCCGTGTGCAACGCACCGCCTGTGCTCGGGCAGACGGCAACACGACTCTCCTGAAGCTGCCCGTTGCCGTCTTCGACGAGCTGGAGCATCGGGCGCCGGCGTCCATACAAGCGCTCACCGCCATCAGCCGAACGAGGCTGCGTCGCAGTCAGCTGCATGACCTCCTCCCCGCCCTGTTCAAGCTTCTCGATGAAACGGCACGCGAGGCCATGGAGCAGGAAATTGAATGGTTGAGCCTGGGCAAGGGTGAGTACCTGTTTCGAGAGGGGGACCCCAGCGACTGCGTCTACATCGTGATTAATGGTCGTTTGCGCGCATTCGTGCACAGTCCGTCAGGAAAAATCAGGGGCCTGAACGAGATGGGCCAGGGCGAGATCGTCGGCGAGATGGGCTTCTTCACCCATGAGCCGAGATCCGCAAGCGTCAGTGCCATTCGACACAGCACGGTAGCCAAGATCGACCGAACAGAGTTCGACCGTCTGGTCCGGACCTACCCGGAGGTGACGATGGCGGTGGCAAGACGCCTGATCAACCGCCTGCAGAGCGCTCAGGCGGCGAGAAAGGAGGTCTTCTCCCTGAACATCGCCGTCGTCCCCGCTCAATCCGACCTGCGTCTGACCAGCTTCGCCCAGCGGTTTGCCCAGGCCCTTTCGGACCACGGGACAACCTTGCACCTCAACTCTGTCGCCCTGAACCGCCTAGCCGGGATGGAACGAGCTTGGGACAGCCTCCTGCGAGCCGACCCCTACGCCATGCGCCTCGGTGCGTGGCTGGACGAGCAGGAACGCAACCACGCGTTTCTCTTGCTGGAGGCGGACGGCGTGCCTTCGTTCTGGTCGGACCGCTGCCTCCAGTTCGCAGACCTGGTATTAGTGGTCGCCGACGCGGGGGGAGCCGAGGAGCTGGGTGAGATCGCCGCAATGCTGGCCAAGGAGAACGAGCATGGCGCAGTCCCGGAGCAGTGGTTGGTGCTGCTCCATGATGCAGAGAGTGAACAACCCGCGGGAACACGTCGCTGGCTGGATCTGACCCGAACCGCGCGACACTGCCACATCCGACTCGACCGAACAGCCGATTTTCAGCGCCTCGCGCGCCTGGTGACCGGGAGCGCAGTGGCGCTGGTGCTCGGTGGCGGCGGCGCCCGCGGGTTTGCCCATATTGGAGCGATCCGGGCTCTGGAGGAAGCGGGTGTCCCCATCGACATGGTTGGGGGGACGAGCATGGGGGCCATTATTGGCGCCCAATATGCCTTAGGTTGGCACTACCAGGAGATGTTGCGCTGGAACAGAAAGGCATGGTTGGAGATCAAGCCGCAAAACGATTTCACGCTTCCGATCATCTCCTTGATCCGTGGCAAGAAGTTCGACAAGGCCGCGCGGATGCTCTACGGCGAACGCCAAATCGAGGACCTCTGGACCAACTACTTCTGTGTCTCGAGCAGCCTGACGAGCGCCGAGGTCATGGTGCACACCAGCGGCTTGCTCCGAAGGGCCGTTACTGCCAGCGCCTCCCTCCCCGGGATTACGGTGCCCGTCATCCAGAACGGCAACGTCCTCATTGACGGGGCATTGCTCAACAACCTGCCCACGGACGTCATCCGGCGGATGTGTGGCGGGGACGTTATTGCAGTCAACGTGGGCTCCGAATTGCAGCCGAAGATCGAGGAGGACGAGCTTCCCTCGCCATGGAAAGTAATCTTCAGCAAGCTCATCCCCTACAGGGAGCCCATCAAGACCATCACCATCTTCGACATCCTTATGGGTGCCACATTTGTGGGGGGCGACAGCCGACTTGAAGAGCTCAAGAGCCAGGCCGACTATCATCTGCGCCCTCCGGTGGACCGGTATTCCTTGATGGAGTTTCAAGCGCTCGAGCAGATCGTGGAGGCTGGGTATCAGTACACGAAGCAGCAGATCGAGACCTGGAACGAGAACGGACGACCGGGCCAAAGGCGCGCGCCGCGACCCGCGCAGCCACCAGACGCCGCCGCGAAGCGGCGCTACCAGGGCTCGCTAGGTCTGTTCTAGCTGGCCCCTGACCGGGATCGACATGCGAGCCGCCTCGTGGGGCTGTCGCCCGCCGTTCAGGGCGTGGGCGGACAAACGGGCGGTTGGATGTCAACGGCGGGGCAAATCCGTACGGTCGGGGATCGTTCGCTATAGAGCGGAACGCGTAAGTCGGAACTCGGCGCAAGGCCGTTGGATCTCCTATGCTTCAGGTCGGGGTTGACATTAACGCCTTGCTAGCAGAAGTGCCCGAGAACCCGACTGCGATGGGGCGGGCGCCGCCCTGCCGAGCAATTGCTCATCGGACTGGTCACCAAGGAGCAAACCATGCAGACAACAAGCACAAAGACCGCGAAGACGGGTGCACAGGGGAACCCGCCGGACGCCGCAGCGACGCCGGTGTGGAACTGGACGAAGGAGCTCGTCACCTATCCGCAGGCAGTCGTTGCGGCACACTCGGTGGACGACATTGTTGCCGTCGTCCGTGACCGAGACAAATACCCGGCGCCCGTTCGAGCGCACGGATCGAAGCACACCACCACCGCCTGCGGCGAGGCCGACGGCGGGACGATCGTGGACATCCGCGCGATGGACCGAATCCTGCGCATCGGGGGCGAGCGCGTCACGGCGGAGGCGGGTGCAAAATATATCGACGTGGCGAAAGAGCTCGAGAAGCATGACCTCCAGTTCTTCGTCAACATCGAGCTCGGCAACCTGAGCATGGGCGCCGCCGCGTGCACTGCCACGAAGGACGCCTCGATGCCCGGGGAGTATGGGCAAGTCAACTCGTACTGCATCGGGTTGAAGCTGGTAAAGGCGAGCGGCGACATCGTCGAGATCACCGAGAACGACACCGAGGTGCTCCAGGCAGCGCGGTCGAGCTACGGGATGCTCGGCATCGTTTACGAGGTGACCTTCAAGGTGAAGCCGCTGCAGGCGATGAAGGTCAAACACGAGGTGTTCTCGGTCGACGCCTTCGCCCGCCGCCTGCCCGAGCTGATCGGACGCGGTCAGTCGATGATGATGTACGTCTTCCCCTTCCTGAACCGAATCGTCGTCGAGTTCAGGAGCTATGTGGGTGAAGAAGCAGAGGTCAAGAAGCGCCTAAGGGCGTCGCACTTCATCTGGCGCCTGCGCAACCGCAGCTGGAAGACGGTTGTCCCCTGGCTCAACCACATTCTCGAGAAGTATGCACCGCAGCTCATCCGTTACCACATCGTGAACGCGGTGAACTGGATCGTGCAGCTGATGCTGACGAAGCTGCTGGTAGGCGAGAACACGATTCCGACCGATCAGATGATCCGGTATCCGGCGGTGTCGGGCGCTTCCAAGTACACCTTCAGCATTTGGGCAATCGCCGAGGATCGCTACAGTGAGGCATTGCTCGAGTACTTCCGGTTCGCGCAGGAGTACTACAAGACGAATCATTGGCGGCCGAACATGCTCCACGTCGGCTACCGAATCCTTCAGGACCAGAGCTCGCTCTTCTCCTACACCTATGACGGCGACGTGCTGACGATCGATCCCGTATCGACCGGTGAGCCCGGCTGGATGGACTTCCTCGCTGCGTACAACGAGTTTTGCAGCGAGCGCGGCGGCTGGCCGCTCCTCAACCAGACACCTGGGCTAACGCGGGGGCAGGTGCAGAAGGCCTTTGGCGATCGGCTCGACCGCTTCGCGGCGCTCCGAAGCAGGTTCGACCCCGATGACCGTTTCCTAAACGGCTACTTTCGCGAGCTGGTCACGTGACCGTGAAGGCTGGGGCCGATCAGAGCGGGCCCGCGGGGGAGGCGGCGCGGAGCTACTTCGGTGCAATCGCGCGTAGGGACCTCGACGCTGCGCTGGCCTGCTGGAGGGCGGGAGGCATCGACCATCTGGCGCCCGTCGGTGAGCTGCAGGCGCCGGACGGCATGCGCGAGTACTTCACGGCGCTCTTCACCGCCTTTCCGGACTTCCGGTACGAAGTGCTCGCACTCGTCGCCAACCGGGAGCAGGCTGCGATTCGCTGGCGGGCAACCGGTACCTTCACCGGCGGACCATTCACGGGGTTCCTGCCCAACGGGGCGACGCTGGAGGCAGAAGGGTGCGATCTGCTGCGGGTGGACGCGGACGGGCTGATCGTCCGCAACGACTCATACTGGGACGACGCCGCGGTCGCGCGCTCCATCGGCCTGCTGCCGCCGCACGGTGGCGGTTCGGAGCGGATGCTCACGGCACTGTTCAACCTCAAGACGCGGCTGACGCGGCGCCGCGTCCGGCCGGGCTGAGAGAATGAATCACGTTTTGAGGTGCCCATCGGTGGCTGACGGTGTCCCCGCCAGCTATGGCGTACAACGCGAGCGCAGCACCGTCGCCCACCGCCCACACACCGTGCTCGGGACTGACCCGACCGTGCGTGTCGGTGATCCGGCATCAGTGATCGCCCCGGGGGAAGGCAGGTGCTCCAGGAGCGGGCTATGAGCCCTTCCGACGCAGGAGCTCACCGTGCGGGTTTCGAGACGCCGACCGTCGCTAACGGAGCGCCTTGCGGCTGACGGGGGCTGTGCCATGCGTTAGACTAAAAGCGGTGCGGCTTCCGCGGAACTTTCACGGTAATCACCTCCAGCAAAGACGGAAGCGCTGCCGCTTTTGGTGCATGAATGTGAAATGACCTCTACAGTGTCGAGACCCGTCGCCCTCTGGCTGTGTGCCGCATTCGTCGGCTTCATATCGCATGGCGCCTTGCTGGCGGCCGAACCCGGCGGAACTGCCGAAGATGCGCAGGACTTGGCGTTCTGGGAAGAGCTCGCCTTTTGGGACGCAATCAAGGACAGCAAGGATCCAGATGAGTATCGAGCCTATTTGAACACGTACCCGCAAGGCCGTTTTGCCGCATTAGCCCGCTTACGGATTGAAGCGTTGAGCAGCCGACCAAATCGCGAGACCCGTGAGAATACAGCTAATCCTTCCGCTGGGAGAGCCGACACACATGCGGGCGGCAGAACGCCAGCAGAACCGCCGCACGGCAAGACGAGCAGTGCCGGGACTCCCCTTCCTCGCAGCACCTCACCAAGCACAGGCGAGCCTCCCCAGCTAATCCGGGACTGCGACGACTGTCCGCAACTCGTGGTAATTCCGCCTGGCCGCTTTCAGATGGGATCGGCGCATGGGCGACCAGATGAGCGGCCCGTCCATCTGGTCCAGATATCGCGGCCTTTCGCCATAGGCGTCTACGAGGTAACCGCCGGCGAATGGGACGTATGCGTGCGCGAAGGAAGCTGCAGGTACAACCCGTCCTCTCAGGAGGGTGCGCGCACCCCGATCAGCAATGTTAGCTTGGAGGACGCCCAACAATACCTGAGGTGGCTGACTGCAAAGACCAAGAAGACATATCGGCTGCCAAGCGAGGCAGAATGGGAATACGCCGCCCGCGCCGGAACGGCAACGGATTATTGGTGGGGGAACGGGCTGAAAGCCGGCATGGCAAACTGCACGGACTGCCGCAATCCGGGGGACGGCAAAGGCAAAACGCCCATAGGATCATTCAAGCCAAACGGATTCGGCCTTTACGACGTTCATGGGAACGTCTGGGAATGGGTAGCCGACTGTTGGAACTCGTCTTATAAGAGGGCCCCTACCAATGGGCAGCCCTGGGTGCGTGGCGACTGCCTCAGCGGCGTCTTGCGGGGTGGAAGCTGGAATCTGGACCACGACTACATGCGTGTATCGCGGCGTATCCGGTATGACCGGGACGTTCGTTACTATCTGAACGGATTCCGAGTAGCCAGGTCGCTAGACAATTAGCGAGGCGCTGCCTCAGGCCAACAAGGCCTCACCAATCGATGTCCCACGGAAATGTTCATGGCGTTTCCCACAGGCCCATAGCCGGCCCTGACCCCGCAGCTGAGTCACCGCGCCAGCCACCTCTCAGACGTGCTGGGGCGCGACGAGAAAGAAAGGCACGCGCGTCTGCCGCGTCGAATATGTGGCGCTTAGCAAAGTCCATAGAAGCACCGATTCAGTCCATGTTCCGGCAGGGCAAACGATGCAACCCGCGGATCTCGCAGTACCGGCCAGGCCGCTTTGCGAATTGATTGCTGCCCCTAAGGCACCGTGATGGTTATCCGTTCCGACATGACCGGGGGCGTGTGCGGAAAATGCTTCGCGTCACCCAGCAACAGCTGCAGCGTGTGCTCTCCCTTTGGAAGCGTCAGGTGATATTCCGTTTGCCCGCGACCGAAATGGATGAAATGGTCATCGTTGGGGATCCGCTTGTCCAACGGAGGCAAGTCGGTGTCGATCAAGAGATGGTGATGGCCTGTATATTTTTTCTCGACCCCGGCAGGGGCGACGCCCATGCCATGCAGCCCAAAGAGCACAACGAAATCCCCCCCAGGGATGATCTCACCGTCGTTCGGCCAGATGATGTAAGAAAACGCATCCTCGGGGGCAGGAGTGGGTCCTCCCTTGAGCGGGGCCTCTTCGGACGGCGTTGGGCCCGCAACGGCCTCGAGCAACGGGGCGTAGACGTAACCCATCTGACCGCTATCCAGCCTAACCTGACGCCAATTGCCGCCGGCCGCGTCACCGAGGACTCTAACCCCCTTGCCCTGTGGGAGAAACCCGATCCGCTGGGAGTTGGTCGTCGGTGCCGCCCGCACGTTGGAGTTCGTCTTCGCGCTAAAGAATTGATGAGCAGACTCGGCCCCGTATGAATACGGGCTGATCCCGAACAGCGCAACCGAAAAAACAAAAATTTTCTTCACCGCCATTCACTCCATTCAGTGTCGTCATTTATGGCTGATGGGACAGACGCTACGCCGCCAGCGGCAGGCAATTGCCGACCTAGTATGGCCGGTTGCAGGCATTCTGACAACCGCTGGTCCCCTCCTCCGGATCGCTCTTTCATGGGCTTCGCACGCACCGCCGGCAATTCGGCAACGTATAGCACATGAGAGCCTGAGACCCCCTCCGGAAGCCGCTGCCTCCGGGGCCGGGTGACAGCGGGTGATTGGCCACCCGAGGTTCCCACAGATGCTCTGCGATTCGCCGAAGTTGTGTTGAGATGAGGCTTGACCTCCGAGTGCCGCTCATCTTCCCCCCGGCAATGCGCTAGGTGATTAGCACTATGGCTCAGCTGGGAGATCTATCGACGGGTCGGGTGCGGGTCGGCAGGACCGTCAGCGCCCCGGAGGGCGCCGTCGAGCCTACACGGAGGTATTGACGGCGTGTCCTGACGGCCCGCACCCGACCCTGGCCCTGCAGCTGAGTTATCGCGTTAATCACCTTCCGTTATTGGCGCGGAAGACATGATGCGGCAGGGCAGCGAAGGTGCTGCGACACAACAATATGATGCAACGGGGAAAACGGGACCTTAGCCAAGCTAGCGTCCCGCTTCTTGGCTGGAGGCAGAATTACTCGGCAGGGCGCCCGGCATTATTCCATTCCCTGACCCGGCGTTCGGTTTGTGGGCCTGCTCGGTCTCTTTGCCGCGGCGGGGACTCAGGCGCTCGGCGCGGTGCCGGCCGTCCCGCGATGAAAGGCCGCGCGGTAGGCGGCTCCTGAGGGAATGGAAGGGTTGGCGTCGAACAAAACCCTTCTGCGGCGCCAATAGTTGCGCGGGACAGGCCCTGCAGCGTGCGTGATCTCGGCATGTTGCGTCTCCGGCAGTGCGGTAACGATCACAGCCCAAAAGCAGGGCTCCCTGATCGCCGTGGCGGCGCACTACTTGAAGAAAATCAACAGCCTGTACAGAACTTGGAGCGGGAAACGAGACTCGAACTCGCGACCCCAACCTTGGCAAGGTTGTGCTCTACCAACTGAGCTATTCCCGCAAAATCACTTTATGATTTTACGTTAGACGAGACCCCTGTCAACCCGTGTCTTCGCTCTCTAACGCCCCGCGGAGGAACGCGGTGCCCTGAGGCTGGGCCAAGCCGTCCGCAAATACAGCACCATTGACCATAGGGTCAGGCCAGCAGCGACATACAACAGCACCATGCCCAACCCATAGGGCCATAGCCCCAAAGAGGGTCTGCCAAGGGCCAGGAGAAAAATGGCGACCATCTGTGCGGTGGTCTTGAATTTCCCCACCATCGAGACCGCCACCCGGGAGCGCGCACCGAGCTCCGCCATCCATTCCCGCAGGGCCGACACGGTGATCTCGCGCCCGACAATCACCGCCGCGGGCAGGGCAAGGGCGGGCCTCGGGTCCGCCTGGACCAGAAGCACCAAGGCCACTGCAATCATGAGCTTGTCTGCCACTGGGTCGAGAAAGGCGCCCAGGGGGGACGTCTGCTCCCACCGGCGTGCCAGGTACCCATCGAGCCAATCGGTGAGGGCGGCCGCCCCGAAAATCAGCGCGCAGGCGAGCCGGGCCCACCATACCGGCAGGTAAAACACGACAGCAAATACGGGAATCAGCAGGATGCGGAGCAGCGTCAGTAGGTTTGGCGTGTTCCACATGCCTCAGGCTCTTCGGCGGTCCTGGTGGAAGGCGTCGTAGATCTGCTGCGCCAGTTGCCGGCTGATGCCTTCCACCCTGGCAATGTCCTCCACCCCTGCGCGCTGGAGACCTTGCAGACCGCCGAACTCCCGCAGCAGGCCCTGCCGACGCTTCGGCCCGACGCCGGGAACCCCCTCCAGCACCGAGGTGCGCCGCGCCTTCGCCCGACGCTGCCGGTGGCCGGTGATGGCGAACCGATGGGCCTCGTCCCGGATCTCTTGAACCAGATGCATCGCCGAAGAGGTGGCCGGGAGTATAACGGCAGCGCTCAGGCCGGACAACCAAAGTTGCTCTGCACCCGGCTTGCGGTCTGGCCCTTTCGATACACCAACCAAGGTCACCCCAGCAATCGCCAGCTCCTGCAGCACCGCCTCGGCCGCCCCGACCTGCCCCCGGCCTCCATCGATGAACAGCAGGTCCGGACATGGGTACTCCCCCTGCTTGATTCGGCTGTAGCGGCGGGTCAAGGCCTGGCGCATCGCCCCGTAATCATCCCCAGGCGCCACCCCTTCGATGTTGAACCGGCGATAGTCGGACTTGCGGGGGCCTTCCCCATCGAACACGACGCAGGAGGCCACGGTTCGTTCGCCCCCCGTGTGGCTAACATCGAAGCACTCCATGCGCTCGGGCTGTGCTTCCAGACCCAGGGCCTCGCGCAAGGCCTTCAGCCGTTGAGTGTACCCCGCCTGACTTCCGAGCCGGGACCTCAAGGCCAGTGCGGCGTTGCCTCGCGCCATTTCCAGCCAACGGGTGCGGTCCCCCCGCACCTCGGACTTGATAGCGACACGTCGCCCCGACCGCTGGGAGAAGGCCGCCTCCAGCAGCGCCCGATCGTCGGGCAGACCGCTGACGATGATCTCTGGTGGAATCTCTCTCTCCCCGTAAAACTGGGCAAGGAAAGCGGATAGCAGTCCACCCTCCCCGGTGCCGCTCGGCGCCTGGGGAAAGAAGCTCTTATTGCCCAGATTGCGCCCGCCGCGCACGAAAAATACCTGAATGCAGCTAAGCCCCCCTTCCTGGGCACCGGCCACGATATCGAGGTCGCCGCCCCGCCTGCTCATGTACTGCCGTTCCTGGATGCGTCGCAGGGTGGCGATCCGGTCCCGGAGCGTGGCCGCGCGCTCAAAATCCAAGGCGTCGGCTGCCTCTTCCATCCGTTGCGCCAGGTCGCTCACCACCTCATCCGCCCTGCCCTCGAGGAACTTGATGGTGTGGTCCACGTGCCGTGCATAGGCCGCTTGGCTGATGAGCTCTACGCAGGGCCCGCTGCAGCGTTTGATCTGGTACTGCAGGCAGGGCCTGGCGCGGTTCCGGAAGAAGCTGTCCTCACACTGACGTACCGGAAAGAGCTTCTGCAGCAGCTGCAGGGTATCCCGCACAGCCCAGGCGCTCGGATAGGGACCGAAGTAGCGGCCGCTCCCCTTGGTGGAGCCGCGGTAAAAGGCAAGCCTGGGATAAGGGTCCTGCGTGGAGAGGTAGATATACGGATAGCTCTTGTCGTCCCGCAGCATCACATTGAAGCGCGGACGCATGGCCTTGATCAGGTTGTTCTCTAGGAGGAGGGCCTCGCCTTCGGTGTTGGTCACCGTGACCTCCACATGGGCCACCTGCGAGACCATAACCTGCAGCCTGCGATCAAGGGGGCGGGTGAAGTAGCTCGCTACCCGGCGCCTAAGGTCCTTTGCCTTCCCGACGTACAGGACCTTGCCGTCCTCGTCCAGCATGCGGTACACCCCAGGGTGCGTGGGAAGCTGACTGATCTCCTCTCGGGCATCTGTTGACGCCATAGCGCAGACTGGGAAATGGGGCTTGACTACCCGTGAAAGTCGTGCGCACCGCGCTCCGCATTTCCGGCGCCGTTTGGGAGAGCCGGGATGAGGGAAACGCTCATGGTGGCAGAGAGTTACATTCTCGGGGGTGGCGCCGGCGCCATGACAGTTGGCTGACGCGATCCCTGCCGAGGGTTGCGCGGCCATTTGCGCATGGCTCCAGATCATGATTCGAGGCGGCCCCGCGGATTTCCAATGCGGTTGGTGGGCCTTGCAGTCGCGCCCCGAAGGATTCACGCACCGCCGCGTCCGCGGAAACCGTCATCCGGAGCGCGCTCAGTCCTTGTCGACGATTAGACCATGCCGGTAGGCCAGCCGCGTCAGCTCCACGTCTGTCTTGACCTTCAGCTTCTCATGGATGCGCTGCCGATAGGTGCTGACGGTCTTCGGGCTCAAGGATAATGCCTCGGAGATCTCCGGGGTCCGCTGGCCGTCCAGGATCATCATGGCAACCTGCATCTCCCGGGATGACAGCTCCTCGAACGGCGTCGCGGCAACCCCCTGCCAACCGGCCAGCATGTGCTTGCGGGCAATGCTCGCGGCGATGTACGGCATACCCCGGTAGACCGTCCGCACCGCCTCGATCATCTCGGCGGCGGGGCAACCTTTGCCCAAATAGCCGACCGCGCCCGCCTCGCTCAAGCGAGCGGGAAACGGGTCATCGTCGAGCACTGTCAAGGCAATGATTTTGGCATCGGGCTCCAGCCGGATCATGCGCCGGGTCGCCTCGATACCTCCCATCCCTGGCATGTGCAGGTCCATGAGGACAACGTCGGGAGAAAGTCTGCGCGCCATCTTCAGGGCTTCGTCGCCGTCTGCCGCCTCGCCAACGACCTCGATGTCGCCAGCTTCCTCGAGGATGCGACGGATCCCCGTTCGCACAAGCTCGTGATCGTCAACGAGGAGCACCCTGATCATAGACAGCCCCAAGACCTCCAATGGCCTCCAGCCGACAGCCGCCCGAGACACGAGAAGAGACAGGGCAGAACGATTCGCATCCCCGTCCGCCCCGTCGCTGGCTGCCGCCCATTAGGGAAGTGGCCACGCACCTGAATCGCAGACCGATCACTGGTAGCCGGTGATGTGGTTGTCGATCAGACGCCTACCCCAGGCGTGCCGGTCTAATGTGTATGGCGGAGAGGGAGGGATTCGAACCCCCGGAAGGTTGCCCTTCAACGGTTTTCAAGACCGCCGCTTTCGACCGCTCAGCCACCTCTCCGATCGCAACCTGTTGGAAATGGGCGACAAAGCCCCATTTAGTGTATTGGCAAGAATACCGGAGCTCCAGTCCGAGCGAAAGCGTCAAGATTGGCTCGATCGGGGCCGTGTCAGCAAACAACCCACACGGCTGCGCGGCCGAGAATCCGGCGCCGATCGATTTTCGGCTTGCGATTCAGACCCTCTCGCGTATGCTTCGGAACTGAAATCCGTGAAGCCGGTCTTACTGGCGTTGATAGGGTGATCAATTCGTTTAAGGAGAGCTGAAGCTATGGCTAACGACTACACCATCGTACGCGGCGCAGGGCGCGTACGCGGCGCAGGGCGCGCGGTGGAGACCAACAAAGTCCTGAAGAATACCTACCTGCTGCTTTCCGCAACGCTCGCATTCAGTGCGCTGATGGCGGGCGTTTCCATGGCGATGGCGGTGCCGACCTCGATGTACCTGATCTCCGTCATCGGTGCCATGGTGCTCGGCATGTTCGTCCTGCCGCGGACGGCCAACTCCACGACCGGGATCTGGGTCCTGTTCGCCATCACCGGGCTGCTGGGCTTCGGTCTGGGCTCGATTCTGACCGTATACCTCCAGCTGCCACACGGGGCTCAGATCATCGCCACCGCCTTCGGCGGCACCGGTTTGATCTTCTTGGGATTGTCCGGCTACGCCCTGACCACGAAGCGCGATTTCAGCTTCCTGGGTGGCTTCCTGTTTGCCGGGATGATGGTCATCGTGCTCGCCATGCTCGCGAACCTGTTCTTCACCATCCCGGCCCTTGCGCTGGCCATCTCCGGGGCGGTTATCCTCCTGATGAGCGGCTTCATCCTGTTCGATACCAGCCGCATCATCAATGGTGGCGAGACCAACTACATCATGGCCACTTACGGCATCTATCTGAGCATCTTCAACATCTTCATCAGCCTGCTGCAGATCCTCGGGATCATGAGCGACGAGTGACCGCCTGACGCGGCGGTATCGAGCCCCGGCCCCGCGCCGGGGTTTTTGTTGGCGCACAGGGGAGCGAGACATGGGTCTGTTCGGTAAGATCGCATTCGGTATCCTGCTGGTGATGATGCTGGTCTACCTCTGGCCCGCCTTCAGGCAATGGCAGGAGCACGGAACCAAGGCCAGGCAGGGGGATTGGCAGGCAGTGGTGCTGCCGTTGGCGCTGGTGGTTGGCTTGGTGGTCCTGCTGGTCGCGCTTGTCAGGTAACCGAATGGGCGCGCTCCACCCCTCGCCCCCCAAGGGCACGGGGCGAGACAGAGGTCCACCCTATAGCGCTTCCAGACCACTCAAGTAGGGACGAAGCGCCTCCGGAATCCGGATGCCTCCGTCTTCCTCCTGGTAGTTCTCCAGCACCGCCACCAGGGTTCGGCCCACGGCAAGCCCGGAGCCGTTGAGGGTGTGCAGCATCTCCGGCCTCTCCGTCTCCGGATTCCGCCAACGGGCCTGGAGGCGGCGCGCCTGGAACGCCTCGAAATTGCTGCAGGAGGAGATCTCCCGGTAGCGCTGCTGGCCCGGCAGCCAAACCTCCAGGTCGTAGGTCTTGGCCGCCGAGAACCCGAGATCGCCGCTGCACAAGGTCACCACCCGGTAGGGCAGCCGCAGGCGCCGGAGGATGGACTCGGCGTGGCCGGCAAGCTCCTCCAGGGCCGCATAGGAATCCCTTGGACGCACGGCCTGAACCAGCTCCACCTTCTCGAACTGGTGCTGACGGATCATCCCGCGGGTGTCCTTCCCGTAGGAGCCCGCCTCGCTGCGGAAGCAGGGGGTGTGGGCGACCCATCGGCACGGCATGGCGTCCGCCTCGACGATCAGGTCACGCACGAGATTGGTGACCGGCACTTCGGCGGTGGGGATCAGGTAGTAGGGAGCCTCGCCGCAGAGACGAAACAGGTCCGCCTCAAACTTGGGAAGCTGGCCGGTGCCGAGCAGGCTTTGCGCGTTGACCAGGTAGGGGACATAGACCTCGGTGTAGCCGTGCTCGCGCGTATGGGTATCGAGCATGAGCTGAATGAGGGCCCGGTGAAGGCTCGCGAGCGGTCCGCTCAGGACCACGAAGCGGGAGCCCGCAAGCTTGCTCGCCGCATCAAAGTCCATCCATCCGCGCCGGGCACCGAGCTCCACGTGATCCTTGGGCTCGAAGGCAAACGCGGGCGGCTCGCCCCAGCGCCGCTCCTCCCGATTGTCCGCCTCCTCCCGGCCGTCGGGTACGCTCTCGTGGGGGATGTTGGGGAGTCCGAGGCTGAGCTCTCTCAGCTCCTCCCGAACGGCGGTCAGCTGCGCATCGGCGGCCTTAAGGCTGTCCCCAAGATCCGCCACCTCCGCGAGCAAAGGCTCAATGTCCTGGCCTGCCGCTTTGGCCTTGCCGATCGCCTTGGAACGGGTGTTGCGAACGTTCTGCAGCTCTTGGACCTGCACCTGCAGGTCCTTGCGTCGGGCCTCAATGGACTCGAAACGGGCGGCGTCAAAGTCGACACCGCGGCGCCTGAGCTGGGCCGCGACCTGTGCAGAATCGGTCCGCAACAACTGGGGATCTAGCATGCCTGCTCCCCTTCCATGGTGACGGTCCAGGAAACCACGTGACCTGGATCCACCAGATCAGAGATGCGCTCGATCGCCCTGGCGGCCTCCGCCGGCTCGTCGAGAAACTCGAGCACCAAGGGTCGTTCCGGCGCGGGGTCCACCAGGGAGACGCTGTGAGCGGCACCGGGTGAGCCGTACCCCTTGTTTCCCCGGGCAACGGTCACACCGCGCACCCCCAACTCATCATGCAGACAGGTGAGCAGATGCTCCAGCTCCCGGTTCGACTCTGAAAGATACACGCGCACCATGCGCGCCTCCACATGACTCATATGCACCTCCCGAGCAGCCGACCGACCCAGCAGGCCGGAACAGCGGCAGGCTCGCCCTGACGACGTCCCGTTCCATGCCCCGGTGGTTCCCGCGGAAAGGTTGGAACGATCTGAGAAGCCTCGATGAAGCCGATGAGAAGAGGAGTCCGCGCATCAGCAACGGCTCTCGACGAAACGCCAGAACGGAAGCCCCCGGAAAAGGCGCAAGAGTTACCGACGCTCGCTAACCTGCAACGGGCAATCAGTCCAACGTCCTCGTCGCGACCGGAAAGTCGCGTATGTTACACCCTCTGCGGTCAGGCCGACGGGGCACCGCCGCTTGTTACGGGACTTTTTTCCCCTAGCGGCTCCGAATCTCTTCGCCTCGCTGCGGAGGCACCTGCAGTATGATCCAGCTCCCGCAGGCGCGCGAGTTTTTCTCGAATCCTGATCTCCAGACCTCGTTCTACCGGCTGGTAAAAGACGGGACTTCCGATGCCTTCCGGAAAGTAGGTCTCGCCCGCCGCATATGCCTCCGGCTCGTCATGGGCGTAGCGATAACGGCGACCGTAACCGAGCTCCTTCATGAGACGCGTCGGGGCATTGCGCAGATGCGGGGGAACCTCCAGGGAGCCGGAGCGCCGGACCTCCTCCAGCGCCGCGTTCCAGGCGGTGTAGACCGCATTGCTCTTGGCCGCGCAGGCCATGTAGACAACCGCCTGGGCAATCGCCAGCTCCCCTTCGGGGCTGCCGAGACGCTCCTGAACCTCCCAGGCGTTGAGTGCCAGCTCCAGGGCGCGCGGGTCCGCGTTACCGACGTCCTCCGATGCCATGCGCACCACCCGTCGCGCTACATAGAGCGGGTCGCAGCCGCCGTCGATCATGCGCGCCAGCCAGTATAGCCCCGCGTCCGGCGCCGAGCCGCGCACCGACTTGTGCAGGGCCGATATCTGCTCGTAGAAAACATCCCCTCCCTTATCGAACCGGCGCACATGGCCCGTGATGACCTCCCCAATCGTTTGCCCGGTGATCGTATCGTCCTCGGTGAGATCCGCGGCAAGCTCCAGCAGATTGAGGGCTCGTCGCGCATCCCCGTCGGCGGCCTCCGCGATCTGACGGCGCTGCTCGGGCGGGAGCCGCAGACCGCGCGCACCGAGCCCCTGCTCGCTGTCCGCAAGCGCGCGCTCGACGACCTGCTCCAGGTCATGGGCCTCCAGCGGGCGGAGGACATAGACCCGTGCCCGGGACAGGAGGGCAGAGTTGAGCTCGAAGGACGGGTTTTGGGTCGTGGCCCCGATGAAGATCAGGGTTCCGTCCTCGACGTGGGGGAGAAAGGCGTCCTGCTGACTCTTGTTGAACCGATGCACCTCGTCGATGAAGAGGATGGTGCCCCGCCCTTCCTCCGAACGGACCGCCTTGGCCTCCGCGACGGCGTTGCGGATATCCTTCACTCCCGAGAGGACCGCTGAAAGCCGCAGGAAATGAGCCCCTGAGTAGCTGGCCAAGACCCGGGCGAGGGTCGTCTTCCCGGTGCCCGGGGGGCCCCAGAAGATCATGGAATGGGGACGATCGGCTTCGATCGCCTGACGCAGCGGCTTGCCGGAGGCCAACAGATGCGTCTGCCCCACGAGCTCGTCCAGCGTCCGCGGGCGCATCCGCTCCGCAAGGGGTGCCCTGGGGGCTGCTGGCCGGGAAGGTCTCGTCACTCCTCCCTCTTGGAGCCGGCCAGCAGAGGGCCGGCCTCGCTTGGGACCGCTCCGGGTCAGTTGACGTTGAGGAAGTTGCCGCCCGGGGGCATCCTCAGGCGGAAGAGGTCGTCGTTCAGGACCGGGTTGCGTTTGGTAGCCGTGAAGGTGAACCGGGTCAGCTGACCGAAGGTGTCCTGCATGAGCAGGGTATCCAGGTGGTCACCGGCGAACCCAATGCGGATCTTCACGATCTGCGTGTCTTTCGCCTTGGGCTGGAGCTCAACCCACTGAAGTCCGTGGCCGCCGTTCCAGGGTAAGATCTTGAACTCATTGGCGATCGGCTGCTTGCCGGCCAGCAGCTCCGCAGGGGTTCCCCGCAGAGCCTTGTCCTCGCTCTCGTTCGAGATCTGGTCCAGCTCGAGGTCGTGCAGCCAAACCCGGTTGCCGTCGGCGATAATGACTTGCTTCACGGGCGCAAGATACACCCAGCGGAACTTGCCCGGCCGCTTGATGTAGAGCATGCCATTCGACTTCACCATATGCTGGCCGTCGGGGGAGAGGGTCACTTGCTGAAAGTGGGAGCTGAGGGTGTTCAGGCCCTCCAGGAAGGCATGGAGGCGATCGACAGCGTCCGCCTTCGCCAACGCCCCTTGGGCTAGGGAGGCCCCGAGCAGCAGGAAAAACAGCCGAGCCAATCCGCTGACGCGGCGAGTAGGTGCGCACCGCGGCTCGGCCGCGGTTGTACGTGTTACTTCTTGCATCTTGACTAGTCCTCTGGAGGAGGTGGCGCTAGCACCTCCCGGTTGCCATTGGTTTCCGCGGGCCCGACGACTCCAATGCGCTCCATCTCCTCGATCATTCGGGCAGCCCGGTTATAACCGATCTTAAGCCTGCGCTGCACGCCGGAGATGGACGCGCGCCGGGACTCCGTGACGATGCGCAGCGCCTCGTCGAACAGCGCGTCCTGCTCTTCCAGGTCCCCCGCGCCCCGCGGCTCCGGATCCACACCGGGGATACCCTCGCCGGTATCCTGCAGAATAGTGTCGATGTACTCCGGCTCACCAAGCTGCTTGAGGTACTCCACGACACGGTGCACCTCGTGGTCGTCCACGAAGGCCCCGTGAACCCGCTGCGGCAAGCTGGTGCCGGGGGGCAGGTACAGCATGTCACCATATCCAAGCAGATGCTCCGCCCCCATTTGGTCGAGGATGGTCCGTGAATCAACCCGCGCGGACACCTGAAAGGCCATTCGCGTCGGGATGTTCGCCTTGATGAGCCCGGTCAGCACATCCACGGACGGACGCTGGGTGGCGAGGAGGAGATGGATACCCGAGGCTCGCGCCTTTTGGGCGAGGCGGGCAATGAGCTCCTCCACCTTTTTGCCCACCACCATCATCATGTCCGCCAGCTCGTCGATGATGACCACGATGTAGGGCAAATGTTTCAACGTCGGGACAGCTCTCGGCTCCTCCCCCTCGAAACCGCCCTGCTCGATCACGCTGAAGGGATCCGGAATCGGCTCCCCGGCCGCCGCTGCATCGGCAACTTTGCGGTTATAGCCCGCGATATTCCGGACCCCGAGCCGGGCCATCAGCCGATAGCGCCGCTCCATCTCCCCAACGCACCAGCGAAGGGCGTTCGCCGCCTCCTTCATGTCCGTCACCACCGGCGTCAGGAGATGTGGAATCCCCTCGTAGACCGAGAGCTCGAGCATCTTCGGGTCCACCATGATCAGGCGCACATCCCGGGGGCTCGCCTTATACACCAGGCTGAGGATCATGGCGTTGATGGCCACGGACTTGCCGGAGCCGGTCGTGCCCGCGATCAGGGCGTGGGGCATGCGGTTGAGGTCCGCGACCACCGGACTACCAGCAATATCTGTTCCCAAAGCGAGCGTCAGTGGAGACTTGGCATCCTGATACGGATGCGAGCTCAGCACCTCGCTGAGATAGACGGTCTCCCGCTGCTCATTCGGGATCTCCAGCCCGATCACGGACTTCCCGGGGATGACCTCCACCACCCGCACACTGACGGTGGAGAGCGCCCGGGCGATGTCCTTGGAGAGGCCCGTGATCTTACTCACCTTGGTGCCCGGGGCGAGCTGCAGCTCGAACAGGGTGACCACCGGGCCGGGATGGACGGCGACGACCTGCACCGCCACCCCGAAGTCCGCCAGCTTTGCCTCCACATCCCGGGAGAGCGCCTCCAGCATCTCGGGGGTGTAGCCCCTGCCACTCTTGTGCGCGGGGTCGAGCAGCTCCACCGGGGGACGCCCCCCGTTTCCGGCAAGCTCCGGAATGGGCATCTGGCGCTCGTCGGGCATCGCTCGGCGAAGCGCCTTAGGCTTGCTCGGCTTCTCGGCGGGCGCCTGGGCTGGTGCCTTCGGCACGGCGGGTACGGCTTGCAGCGCGGCCGCTGGCTGATTGGCGAGCAGCGCCTCCTTACGCGTCGCGGAGGTCTGCTTGTCGGCTCGCCGCGACCGCAGCCCCTCGCCCGCCCGCTGAGCCCAACGCACTGCTGCCAGGCAGGCAGCGCCGATTGCATCCAGGACCGCAAGCCAGGAGATCCCCGAAAAAAGGGTGAAGCCTGCCAGAAAGATCCCCGCCAGAAAGAGCGTCGCCCCGGTAGGACTGAAGACGCCAGTCATGCTCTCGGCGATCAGGAGTCCCAAACCACCCCCGACGCCGTTCGGCAGGTCCCGGATCAGATCCGGGAGATGGAGGCTCGCGAGGGACGAGCCGGCCGCGAGCGTAATGAAAAACCCCAGCCACCGCAAGGCCAGAAGGTGGACCTGCGTCTCCGCGTCCCGATCCGGGCGTCGAAAAACCAGGTAGGCGCTCCACGCCACCATAACCGGGATGAGATAGGCAAAGACTCCGAAGAGGAAGAAGGCGACGTCCGCAAACCAGGCCCCGACGCGCCCGCCCGCGTTGGCCACATGCTCCGTCGGTCCGATATGCGACCAGCCCGGATCCCGAGGCGAGTAGCTCACGAGGGACAGGACCAGGTACAGCGCGACGCACACAAGGGCCCACATGGCCCCCTCGCGCACCGCGCGCTCCACGTAGTCGCTGAAGGTCAGTTGTCCGACGCGCGTTGCTTGTGCCAAATCTCTACCCTCCGATTACTCGGCTGATTATAGCCTTACGGGAGCTTCCTCCGACAGTTTCAAGAACGAACGGCTGGATGCACCAGGGCGCCCCCCGCGACGTTCACCGCATCGGCGAGGATCGGATCGGAGCGCCAATCCGGGTCCGCCAAACGGACGACCCAGGGGAGCAGGGTCGCGCCCAGGGCGCGCGACGCGCTGCGGGGCACCGCCCCCGGCATGTTGGTGACTGCGAAGTGGACGACCTCGTGCACGCGGTAGGTCGGCGCTTCGTAGGTGGTGGGGTGCGTGGTCTCGATGCATCCGCCCTGATCCACCGCAATATCCACGATCGCGCTGCCGGACTCCATGGCCGCCACCTGGCGCTCCCTGATCAGCCGGGGAGTCCTGGCCCCCGGCACCAGCACCGCGCCGATGAGCAGATCCGCCTCCTCGGCCGCTCGGGCGAGGCTGTCCGCATGGGGATAGAGTCCGGTGACGTTGGCGCCCGCGGCCCGCATCGCCGCCAATTTCCGCAGGTCGCGGTCGAGAACAGTGACCCTCGCCCCAATGGCGGCCGCCATCCGAACCGCAGCCCCTCCCGCGTTCCCCGCCCCCAGCACCACCACATGCCCACGCTCCGCGGCGGGCAATCCCCCGAGCAGGAGCCCTTTGCCCCCCTGCGGGGCCTGCAGCAGAGTCGCCCCGATCTGGACCGCCAGTCGGCCCGCGATCTCGCTCATTGGCCCGAGAATGGGCAGACGCCCGTTCTCGCGCACTGTCTCGAAGGCGAGCGCGGTCAGACCGCTCGCCGCCAAGCGCTCCGCCAAGCTGGGATTGGCGGCCAGATGCAGGAACGAGAACAGGATCTGATCGGGGCGCAGGAAGTCGATCTCGGGACCCCAGGGCTCCTTGACCTTGACGATCAGCTCGGCGTCAGCGAAAAGGGGCGCAGCGCCTTCGACGATCGCTGCCCCGGCGGCCTCGTAAGCGCGGTCGGGAAACCCGCTCGCCAGTCCGGCCCCGGTCTCGACCAGGACCTTGTGTCCGATCCGGACCAGGTCTCCGCAGGCCTCCGGAATGAGGGCGACGCGGCCCTCCAGGGGTTTGATTTCTCGGGGTATGCCGATGCGCATGCTGGTCGGGCTTGCTTTACCGGGGCGCTCGCAACCCGTACCATCTATGGGCTACGGTGCCCGCGCCCCGCCGGCAAATGTGAGCCGCTGGTGCCATGACCGCTTCCTCACCCCCCTCTCCCCGAAGGATGGGGTGCTGCGGAGCAGGGCGGGCGCGGCCCTCACGGTAACTCTTTGGCCCGTCCGCGGCATCAGATTCCGGCCCGGTGTTTCCGCCCGCGGCGGGAGCTACGGGGTGGAGGCGGGTGCCGGGATGCGGCGAACCTTCGGAGCAGTATACATGAGCGAAACCAGGCATTGTCGTCTGCTGATTCTGGGCTCCGGCCCCGCAGGTTACTCGGCGGCGGTCTACGGCGCGCGCGCCAACCTGCGTCCCGTAATGGTCACCGGCCTCGAGCAGGGAGGCCAGCTGATGACCACAACGGACGTGGACAATTGGCCCGGGGATCCGGACGGTGCGCAGGGCCCGGACCTGATGGAACGGATGCGCCGCCATGCCGAACGCTTCGAGACGGAGATCATCTTCGATCAGATCAACAAGGCCGAGCTCGGTGCGCGCCCCTTTCGCCTGACGGGAGACGCCGGGGTCTACACCTGCGATGCCCTGATCATCGCCACGGGCGCCAGTGCCAGATACTTGGGGCTGCCGTCCGAGCAGGAGTTCCGCGGCCGGGGCGTATCTGCGTGTGCGACCTGTGATGGCTTCTTCTACAAGAAGCAGAAGGTGGCCGTCATCGGGGGCGGAAACACGGCCGTGGAGGAGGCCCTCTATCTCTCCAATATCGCCTCGGAGGTGGCCCTGGTGCACCGTCGCGATGCCCTGCGCGCAGAAAAGATGATGCAGACCCACCTCTTTGAAAAAGCGGCTCACGGGAATGTGCGCATCGAGTGGAATCACGTCCTCGACGAGGTCCTCGGCGACCCCACGGGGGTCACCGGCATCCGCATCAGAAACGTCTTGGACGGCTCGACCAAAAACATTGGGCTGCAGGGTGTATTCATCGCCATCGGTCACCAGCCCAATACCCAGATCTTCGAGGGACAGCTGGAGATGACGAACGGCTACCTCAAGGTCAAGAGCGGCACCGAGGGCAACGCGACGGCCACCTCCATCCCCGGCGTCTTCGCCGCCGGAGACGTCATGGACCACGTCTACCGCCAGGCGATCACCTCCGCGGGCACCGGCTGCATGGCTGCCCTGGACGCCGAGAAATACCTCGACGCATTCAACGGGAGCTAGGGAAGGCAGCGATCGATCCCGGCTTACCGCGCCTTTGGGCTTGCAGTGCATCGACTTAGCCCGATGCGCTCGGCCGGCCTTCTACTAGGTCCGTGCCCCGGGGACACGCTGAACAACACCACCGGCCCGCGATAGCCTTGCTATGCCGCGAGCGCGTTGCCCTCGCGCGGGCAACCATGGGCGGGCGTCGCGGACCACTTGCCCTTCGCGGCCCCGCACCACATCTTCGGGGTTGAGCAGACTCGCCCACCCCGCGCACATGTTGGCCCTGACCACCCACAGCTCGATCGACGAGATCTCCCCCGAGGAATGGAATCGGCTGGCCGGCCCCGACACCCCGTTTCTGCGGCATGAGTTTCTCGCTGCCCTGGAGCGGCACGGCTGTGTCGGGAAGACCTACGGCTGGTTGCCGCGCCATGTCGCTCTCCGGGACGATTCGGGGGCCGTGGTGGCGGCCGCGCCCTGTTACCTCAAGCTGAACTCCTACGGGGAGTTCGTCTTTGACTGGGCCTGGGCGGACGCGTATCGCCGCGCGGGCGCGGCGTACTACCCCAAGCTGGTGGTCGCGTCCCCCTATACCCCTGCAACCGGGGCACGCATCCTTACGGGCGACTCGATCCACCGTCCGGAGTACGCGGCAGCGCTGATACGAGGCGCCCGTAAGCTCGCAGAGAGGCTCGGAGTCTCCTCCCTGCACTGGCTCTTCACCACGGTAGAAGAAACGGCCTGGTTGGAGGCGGAAGGATTGATGCGCCGCACCGGCTGCCAGTTCCACTGGGAGAACCGGGGTTACCGCGACTTCGACGACCTGCTCGGGGAGTTCTCGGCAGAGAAGCGCAAGAAGGTCAAACGGGAGCGCCGACGGGTGCTGGAGGCGGGGATCCGCTTCCGCTTGCTGTCGGGCGCCGAGGTCTCGCCCGGGGAGTGGGAGATCTTCCATCAGCTCTATCAAGACACCTTCGATAAGCGCGGGGGACTGCCTACCCTATCCCTCGGCTTCTTCCGGGAGATCGGCCGGACGATGGGAGACAGCGTCCTTCTGGTGCTCGCCTATCATCGCGACCAGATTGTGGCCGCCGCCTTCGACCTCGTAGGCACCCGGAGCCTCTACGGCCGCCATTGGGGCTGCTTCGCGGACTTTCACAGCCTCCACTTCGAGGCCTGCTACTATCAGGGTCTCGATTTCTGCATCGCGCGCGGCCTGCAGCGCTTCGAGCCGGGCGCACAGGGGGAGCACAAGATCAGCCGGGGCTTCCTGCCGACCCACACCTGGTCCGGGCACTGGATCGCGGATCCCCGCTTCCGCAGCGCTATCAGCCGCTTCCTGGAGGCGGAACGCGCGGACATGGAGGGTTACATCTCTGCAGTGCGAGGGCGCAGCCCCTTCAAGTCAGAGCCGACCGTCCGCTTCGGGACCTGATGCTGTTCCTGCTCGATCCTCATGATCCAGCCGCACCTTTTCCCGACGTCCAGCTGGCGGAGCGGGAGCCCAACGGACTGCTTGCCGTCGGCGGAGACCTGAGCACCACCCGCCTGGTCAACGCGTACCGGCGCGGGATCTTTCCTTGGTTCAGCCGGGGTGACCCGATCCTCTGGTGGGCGCCCGACCCAAGGACCGTGCTCTATCCGGAGCGTATCCGGATCGCACGCAGCCTGCGCAAGACCATGCGCAAGAGGACCCTCGGGGTGACCTTGGACGAGGCCTTCGACGCCGTCATAAGAGCCTGCTCTCAGCCCCGGCCCGGGAGCAGTGGGACCTGGCTGGTCCCGGAAATGGTTGCCGCCTATCAGCGCCTGCACGGCGAAGGGCTCGCCCACTCGGTGGAGGTTTGGCGGGACGGAGACTTGGTTGGGGGACTCTACGGCGTCGCGATAGGCCGGGTCTTTTTCGGAGAGTCCATGTTCAGCCGGGTGAGCGACGCATCCAAGGTCGCTTTGGTGCACCTCTGCCGAACCCTGGAGGACTGGCGGTTTCAGCTCATCGACTGTCAGGTCCTGACGAACCACCTGATTCGTATGGGCGCCGAGGAGATCGCGCGGGGGGAATTTGTCCGCGTGCTGGCCCACGCATGCCTTCAGTCGGGGCGGGAAGGTGCCTGGCGACGGCCGGGTCCCGTCTTCCCGAACCCCGGCCCCCGAGACCCCGATGCGGCCCAGCCCCCGCAGCCCCATTAGGTTTGACGTGACCAATCAACCCACCCTGGAGCCGTGCAACTCCGTGCCCCTCTATATCACGGGCGAGCATGCGTGCTCCTATATCCCCGGGCTTTCGGCGCGGACGCTGTTCGTCGATCCCTTGCACCGGGTCGACGCCAACACGTGCGGGCTGTTGCTCGAACGCGGGTTCCGCCGCAGCGGGGCACATATCTATCGACCGGCGTGCAGCGGCTGCCGTCGCTGCGTGTCCCTCCGCATCCCGGTGCGGGAGTTTGCGCCGAACCGATCGCAGC